>Ga0308390_1000049_pt1 | contig 88148 bp, 82 predicted proteins | sample Hotspr2Sample149_FD_202358 | JGI IMG/M metagenome (GOLD analysis project Ga0308390, IMG submission 202358) | Hot spring phototrophic mat microbial communities from Mushroom Spring, Yellowstone National Park, Wyoming, United States - 20040719_149 ...
GGCGATGGCGTTGCGGTTGGCGCGGCCGACTTGACCGCTCGTTCTCGCGGCCTGCGGCCGCTCCACTCGCGGCTCCGAAAGCGGGAATCACCACGGATTCGGAGCCGCGCACGGGGGCCGGAATTCGCAAGAATTCCGGCCAGAGTGAGCGGTTCGGCCGGCGGCGCGTTCAATGAACAGGGGGCGGCGATGGCGTTGCGGTTGGCGCGGCCGACTTGACCGCTCGTTCTCGCGGCCTGCGGCCGCTCCACTCGCGGCTCCGAAAGCGGGGGCAATGGCACGCGCGTGCGGCTCCGCGCACTGCCTGTACACTGGGAGCATGCGGCTGTGGGCTCTTGCCGGGATGCTTGCAGGCGCGCTCGTGCAGGCGCAGCCTTCCTGTCAGCAGGCCTCCGTCTACATGCCGTGCGAGCTGGACTTCGAAATTCCGGACTCGGCGGCGGCGCAGCACGCCAATCCCTATGTCTCGGCCAGCTTGCAGGCCGAGTTCCGCTCGCCCGAGTTCCGGACATACCTGGTTCACGCCTTCTGGCGCGGCGGCCGGCGCCTGACCATCCGCTTCACGCCGACCGAAGCCGGGGCCTGGACCTACCGGCTGACCAGCAACATCAGCGCATTCAACGGACAGACGGGCTCGTTCCGGGCTGACCCCCGCAAGCCGCCCGCCGCCTTCATCCGCAGGGCGAACGTGCACCATTGGCAGTACACGGAAGAGCGGAAGCCGCACCTGTACATGGGGGCTGACGATGTGCCCGGCGCGCCCGTCAGCGCTTTCGCGGCGCGCAAGTTCACGCACCTCGCCGTGCGGGTGCTGAACGGGCAGGCGTTCCCGGAACCGGACAGGCCGGACCCGGCATGGTTTGAACGGCTGGACGCCCGGATCTCGGAAATTCATTCGGCCGGCATCACCGTGGACCTGGTCCTGGCCCCGTCGCCCGACCACATCCGTCGAACGGCGCCATCGCCGGCGCAGCGGGAGCGCCTGCTGCGCTATTTGACGGGGCGGTATGCGGCGTTCAACTGCACCTGGCAGCTGGTCGAGGAGTGGGAGTCGCAGCCGGGCGCGCGCGAGCTGCTGAAGGAGTTCGGCGCCGGCCTGAAGAAAATGGATCCGTACGGGCACCCCATTTCCACCCGCGCGCGCGACTCGTCGGCCTTTCTCGGGCGCGACGGCTGGATGGACCACGCCATCTACGGCCCCGGCCGCGAGGAACTCATCGCGGTCGAGCACCAGAGCAACACGGTGCCGCAGGTGGCGCTGATCGATGGCACGCTGCCGCCGGAGGAGTTCCGGCGCCGCCTCTGGAACGCGGTGATGAGCGGCGCTTACCCGGCCATGAAAGGGGCTGTTTCGCCCGATTCGCAAAACGCGCGCACGATGGAGGCCTGGTTCCGGTTCATGAGCGAGAGGGTGCGCTTCTGGGACACGCAGCCGTATTTCGACGTCGAAGGCGGGCGGTCCATCGCCCTGCCGGGAATGAAAACGGAGGATTTCGAGCTGCCCGCGACGGAATACATCGTCTACATCGAAAAGCCGGGCCCCGTGCGCGTGACCACGCGGAAGCACACTTACGACGTCTACTGGGTGAACCCGGCCACCGGCGAGGCGCGCAAGGAAAAGAAGGAATGGAAGGGCGAGCTGTACGAGGCGCCGCCGCCGGACTCCTCGCACGACTGGGTGCTGCACCTTTCCCGCGACGGGCGCAAGGAGGGCATGCTGCGCAGCTACAAGTTCGAGTCCTGGCCCGTGCCCGTCCAGGAGCCGGAGCGGAGCCCGCAGAAGGCGCCCTTCGAGCTGGTCAGGCCCGCCCCGGGCGAGACGCTTGTTGCGGGAGCGCCTGCGCCATACCGCATCGAGCTGAAGCGGCAGACGGCAGGCACCCGCCGCATGGTGTACGTCCTGACCGGCGAAATCGTGCAGGATGGCGAAGGGGCGCGGTATCTGGCGGCGGGGCCGGAAGGGACGTTCACGGTGGACCGCGCCCTGCTGAAGTCCGCTTCCGGCACGCTGGCGGTGCGTCTGGCCGCGCTGAATGCGGCCGGAAAATTATATCTTCTTGATTACGTATTTCCTGTCAAAAAGGCGGACTGAATTGGCGAATTTCCGGAAGAATTTTCTGCCGTTTCCGGCGCAAAAGCGGGCCGCGGATTTCTCGTATCGCCGGCTGCCGGCGCGCGGGGGCGGCGCATGACGCGCATCGCGGCCATCGACACGACGTCCGAGTTCGGCTCCCTCGCTCTGGCCGAGGACGGACGCGTCGTCGAGGAGGTCCTGCTGCACTCGCCCGAAGGCTTCGCGCACGTTCTGTTCCAGCAGCTGGAGCGGCTGCTGAAGCGGCACGGCTGGCGTTGGGACCAGATCACCGGGTTTGCCGCAGCGGCGGGGCCGGGTTCGTTCACGGGCGTGCGGGTCGGGCTGGCGGCGGTGAAGGGGCTGGCAGAGGCCTCCGGGGCGCTGGCCGCGGCCATTTCGAACCTCCAGGCGATGGCCTCGTTCGGGACACGGCCGCTGCGCGCCCCGTTTTACGACGCCCGCCGCGGGGAAATCTACGGCGCCGTCTACGATGAGCATCTGGAGCTGGTGCAGCCTGAGGTGGTGATGAAATTCCCGGCCTGGCGCGCCGCTCTGCCGGAAGGCGCCGAGTTGCTGACGCCCGACCCGGGCCTGTTTTCCGTGGAGGCCACCCCCACACCGCGGGCGCTTGCCGGGGCGGTGGCGCTGCTCGCCTTCGACCGGCTGCAAGACCCGGCCGCGCTCGACGCCAACTACGTGCGCCGGTCGGACGCGGAGCTGCACTGGCGGGAACCCGGGCGTTAGCAGGATTTGGCGCCGCGCAGCTGGTGCTGGAGAACCGCTGATGCAGGGCTCGTCCGGCTGCCTTTTCGTGAAGCCCGTCCGGGTGCAAAAGTGATCGGGCCACGCAGGAACGGGCTGCTCAAGCCGCCTGTAGCAGCGCAATGGCCCCGGTTTTCCCCCGCAAGCTCCGTCCCCGTTGCGCCACCTTTTTCGCGGCCCCGCGAGGGGGCGCGCGAGTTTGTTCCTGAAAACGCCTCGCAAGCCTCCCGCAGGGCCGGATTCAGCCATTGAGCAGCCGCGCCGCTTCGCGGGCGAAATAGGTGAGGATCACGTCGGCGCCGGCGCGGCGGATGGCGACAAGCGATTCCATCATCGCCCGCCGCTCGTCGAGCCAGCCGTTGGCGGCGGCGGCTTTGATCATCGAGAATTCGCCCGAGACCTGGTAGGCGGCCAGCGGCACGTCGAAGCGGTCGCGCGCCATGCGCAGGATGTCGAGATACGGCATGGCGGGCTTCACCATGATCATGTCGGCGCCTTCCTCGATGTCCAGCGCGATTTCGCGCATGGCTTCGCGCGCGTTGGGCGGATCCATCTGGTAGCTGCGGCGGTCGCCGAACTGCGGCGCGCTTTCGGCCGCCTCGCGGAAGGGGCCGTAGAAGACGCTCGCGTACTTGGCCGCGTAGCTGAGAATCGGGGTCTTGACGAAGCCTGCCGCATCCAGCGCGCGGCGGATGGCGGCGACGCGGCCGTCCATCATGTCCGATGGCGCGACGATGTCGGCGCCCGCGCGGGCGTGGGAGACGGCCGAGGCGGCCAGCCATTCCAGCGTGGCGTCGTTGTCGACGTCGCCATCGACCACCTTGCCGCAATGGCCGTGGCTCGTGTACTCGCAGTTGCAGACGTCGGTGATGACGACCAGGGACGGGTAGCGGTCCTTGAGCGCGCGCACGGCGCGTTGCACGACGCCGTCGTCCCGGTACGCCTCGCTGGCGTTTTCGTCCTTGTGTTCCGGGATGCCGAACAGGATGACGCCGCCGAGGCCGAGCTCGACGCATTCGGCGCACTCCTTGACCAATTCGTCGATGGACAGCTGGAAATTGCCGGGCATCGACCGGATCGGATTGCGCACTTTCTCGCCTTCGGTGACAAAAAGCGGCAGGACGAAATCGGCCGGCTCGAGCGCGGTCTCGCGCACCAGCCGCCGCAGCGGCTCGCTCGAGCGCATCCGGCGCAGGCGGTGGACGGGGAAGGGCATGGCACTCCTGATTTTACCCGTCCGGGGATAATGGGAGGCATGGCGAAGCAGTCGCGCAAGGCGGCGCGGCGGTTCATTGTGAAAGGCCGCGTGCAGGGAGTTGGCTACCGGTGGTTCGCGCAGCAGTGGGCGTCGCAGATCGGCGTCGCCGGCTGGGTGCGCAACTGCGACGACGGCAGCGTGGAGGTGTACGCCTGCGGCACGCCGGAGCAGCTCGACGAGTTCTCCATGCGTTTGCGTCAGGGGCCGCGCTTCAGCGACGTGTGGCACGTCGAAGAGCAGGAGGCGCCTTTGTTACAATCAAGTGGATTCACGATCCGGTCCTGAACCGGCCGCCTCACATGCTCGACCTGAAATCCCTCATCCGCGAAGTGCCGGATTTCCCGAAACCCGGCATCAACTTTTACGACATCACGACGCTGCTCAAGGACCCGCGCGGCTGGCGCGAGACGATCGACGCGCTGAAGCAGCACTACGACGGCGCGAAGGTCGACCTGGTGGTGGGCGTCGAGGCCCGCGGGTTCTTCTTCGCCCCGGCGATGGCGTATGCGCTGGGCGCGGGCTTCGTGCCGGTGCGCAAGCCGGGCAAGCTGCCTGCCGAGACGGTGAGCGTCGAGTATCAGCTCGAATACGGCACCGACAGCCTGCATATGCACAAGGACGCCATCCAGCCGGGACAGCGCGTGCTGATCATCGACGACGTGCTGGCCACGGGCGGCACGGCCGCGGCGGTGGCGAAGCTGGTGGAGAAGCTCGGCGGCGTGGTGACGGGACTCGGGTTCCTGGTGGAGCTGGATTTCCTCAAGGGCAGGGAAAAGCTCGCCGGGTATGACGTCTTTTCGCTGATCCATTACGAGAAATAATGCCGCCGCGCCGCGCCGCCGTTCCTTCGTTTGCGAAGGTCAACCTTTCCTTGAAGGTGCTCCACCGCAGGCCGGACGGCTACCACGAGCTGCGCACGGTGTTTCAAACGGTGGGGCTGGCCGACCGCATCGAATTCGAGTTCACGCCGGCGCGGCGGGGGCTGGAGATCGAGCTGGAGGACCGGCTGGCGATCCCCGACAATCTGGCGCTGCGCGCAGCGCGGCTGTTTTGCGAGCGGCTGCGGGTGCGGGGGCGGCTGCGGATGCGGCTGGAGAAGCGCATCCCGATGGGGGCGGGGCTGGGCGGCGGCTCGAGCAACGCGGCCACGGTGCTGCTCGCCCTGGGGCCGCTGACCGGCAAGACCGCCTCTCCGGAGCAGCTCCACGAGATGGCGGCGTCGCTGGGAAGCGACGTGCCATTTTTTCTCTATGGGGGCACGGCGCTGGGGCTGGGCCGCGGCGAGGAGTTGTACCCCTTGCCCGAGGCCCCGCCGCACCCGGTGCTGATCCTGGCGCCGCCGGTGCATGTGCCGACGGCGGAAGCCTATCGCGCGCTCGGGCGGCCCGCGTTGACTTCCCCCGGCGATTCCCGTAAACTGGATGTTTTCCAGTCGTTTGTCTGGCGGGCAGAGTATTTGTCCGGCGCAGAAAACGATTTCGAGTCCGCCGTCTTCCGGCTTCATCCGGAGCTGAAGCGGTGGAAGAGAAAACTCGAACGGCTCGGGGCCCGGTCTGCGCGGCTCTCCGGCAGCGGGGCAGCACTCTTCGGGGTGTTTCCGGACCGGGCCAAGCTTCAGGGAGCCCTTCCGCAGTTCTCCACGGAACCTCTCAAAGTTTTCTCGACGACGTTGCTCGCGCGCCGGCAATACCGCGCGCGGGTCAGACAGGGTTTGCGGGAGCATGCAGATGCGGACTCGTGGCCGCCCGGAAGCCGGTACGTGAGAGATGAACTGTGATCGCTTCAAAATCCTGAGCGGGAATGCCAACCCGGCGCTGGCCAGGGCGATTTGCAGCGAGTTGGGCGTGGAGCTGGCCAGCGCGACGGTGAAGACGTTCTCCGACGGGGAGATCTGGGTCCAGATCACCGAAAATGTCCGGGGCGCGGATGTCTTCGTCGTGCAGCCCACCTGCCCGCCGGCGGACCGCCACCTGATGGAGCTGATCCTGATGATCGACGCGCTGAAGCGCGCCTCGGCGGACCGGATCACGGCGGTGATGCCCTATTACGGCTATGCGAGGCAGGACCGCAAGGACCGGCCGCGGGTGCCCATCTCGGCCAAGGTCATCGCCAGCATGCTCGAGCGGGCCGGGGCCCACCGCCTGCTCACGCTCGACCTGCACGCGGCGCAGATCCAGGGCTTTTTCGACATCCCGGTGGACCATCTGTTCGCCGCGCCGGTCATGATCGACTACGTCCGGAAGAATTTCGATCTTTCGCGGCTGATCGTGGTCTCGCCCGATGCCGGCGGCGTGGAGCGCGCGCGGGCCTTCGCCAAGCGGCTGGAAGCCCCGCTGGCGATCATTGACAAGCGCCGCGAGCGCCCCAACGAAAGCGAAGTGATGAACATCATCGGCGACGTCCGGGGGCTGGACTGCCTGCTGGTGGACGACCTGATCGACACGGCCGGCACGCTGGGCAAGTCGAGCGACGCGCTGCTGGAGGCGGGCGCGGCCAGCGTGACCGCCTGCGCCACGCACCCGGTTTTGTCCGGGCCCGCCATCGCGAACATCGAGCGTTCCCGGCTGCGCGAGGTGATCGTCACCGATTCGATCCCGTTGCGCCAGGAGGCCGTGGCTTGCCAGCGGATCAAGGTTCTGTCGGTGGCCCCGCTGTTGGCCAAGGCGATTCAGAGCATTCACGAAGCCACATCGGTAAGCAGTTTATTCGTCTGAGACAAGGACAGGAGCAGCGTTATGAGAAAGGACATCACCATCGCCGCCGAGCCGCGCGCCGCACGGGGCAAGAATGAGGCCCGGCGCCTGCGCGCCCGGATGCGCATTCCGGCCGTCGTCTACGGCGCGGGCAAGGAGTCGGTGGCGGTCAGCGTCAGCCCGAAGGACATCGAGAGGATTCTGCACTCGTCCTCCGGTGTCAACACGATTTTCAACCTCGACATCCAGGGCGTGGAAACCACGCCCGTGATGGTGGTCGACTGGCAGCACGACCCCGTCAAGAGCAACCTGCTGCATGTGGACCTGAAGCGGATCGACCTCGCGCGGCGGCTGCACGTCAAGGTGCCCGTGCACACCACGGGCGTGCCGCGCGGCGTGAAGGAGCAAGGCGGCCTGTACGAAATCATCAGCCGCGAGATCGAGATCGAGTGCCTGCCGGACGAAATCCCGGAGCATTTCACCGTGGATGTGACCGGTCTGCGGATCGGGCAGAGCCTGCGCGCCGGCGACATCCCGCTGAGCGGGTCGATGAGGCTGGTGAGCCCCGCCGACCTCGTCATCTCGCACGTGGTGGCGACGCGCGGCTCGGCGGCGGAGGCCGAGGCGGCCCCGGCCGAGGCGGCCGAGCCCGAAGTGGTGAAGAAGGGCAAGAAGGAAGAGGAAGGCGGCGAGAAGAAGAAGTAACAGGCGGCGGGCCGGCATGCCATGGCGGAAGTCGAGATGCTGGTTGTGGGGCTCGGCAATCCGGGTCCGGAGTACGAGTACACGCCCCACAACCTTGGCTTCCTCGCCGTGGACCGGATCGCCGAACGCAACTCGGTCCGGCTGAGCCGGTACGAATGCCGCGCGCTGGTCGGCCAGGGCCGCATCGGCGAGCGGACGGTGCTGCTGGCCAAACCGCAGACGTTCATGAATCTGAGCGGGCAGTCGGTGAAAGGGCTGCTTGAGAAGTTCGAGCTCGGGCCTGAGCGGCTGCTGGTGATTTACGACGACCTGGATCTGCCCTGGATGAGCCTGCGGATCCGCCCCAGGGGCTCGGCCGGGGGGCATCACGGCGTCGAGGACATTATTCGCTGCCTGGGCCGGCAGGATTTCCTCCGGCTGAGGCTGGGCATCCATCCGGGCCATCCGGTCCGCGATGGCACGAAGTACGTGCTCGCTCCCTTCCGGAGCGGGCAAAGAGAGGAACTGGACCGGTTGCTGGACGCCGCAAGCGCAGCAGCCGAATCCATTATCACCGAGGGCGTCGACAAGGCCATGGCGGCTTACAACCGCCGCGCCCCCGGATCGAACAGAGAGGAAGAATGAGGACTTACGAGGAATTCTTCATTGTGGAGCCGGACACGCCGGAAGAGCAGATCGATGCCTTCATCGAGCAGATCAAGGGCATCATCACGGCGGCCGGCGGCGCCATCGACAAGGTGGACAAGTGGGGCAAGCGCAAGCTCGCCTACAGGATCGGGAAGTTCACCGAGGGCTATTACGTGCTGATCCAGTTCACTTCGCCCCCGGATCCGGTGAACGAGATCGAGCACCGGATGCGGGTGACCGACATGGTCATGCGCTGGGTGACCGTGCGGATCGACGAGAAGCTGAAGAAGCTGGCGAAGAAAACGAAGCAGCGGGAGAAGCGCGCCCGCAAGCGGCCCGCCCCGCAGCCCGCGGCCGCGCCGGCCGCGCCGGCCCCCGCGGCGCCGATGCCGGGCGCCCCGGCGCCGGCCGCGCCTGCCGCTCCCGAGCAGGCCTGATTCCGAGACAAGGAGCATACAGCCATGGCAGAACAGAAAAGCGGACGTCCCATTGCAGCCAGCCAGAAGCCCACGGGCACGGACAAGGCCATCGCCACCGGCAAGCGGCAGTATTTCCGCCGCAAGAAAGTCGACCGGATTTGCCTCGAAAAGATCGATTATATCGACTACAAGGACGTAAAACTCCTGTCGCAATTTCTTACCGAGCGCGGGAAAATCATTCCGCGCCGCATCTCGGGGCTGAACGCGCAGAACCAGCGCCGCATCACCGAGGCGATCAAGATCGCGCGGGTCATGGCGCTGCTGCCCTTCGTGGGCTCCGTCGAGAAGGAGAAGTGAGGCATGGAAGTCATCCTTCGTGAAGACGTCGAAAAACTCGGCTCGCGCGGGCAGGTCGTAAAAGTCGCCGACGGTTACGCGCGCAACTTCCTCCTGCCGCGGCGGCTCGCCGTGCCCGCCACGGAAGCCAACAGGAAGATCGTTGAACAGGAACGGCAGGCGGCGCTGCGCCGCGAGGCGAAAGAAAAAGCCGCCGCCGAGGAGCTGGCCCGGATGCTCTCCGGCATGGTGCTGGCCACCACGCAGAAGGCCGGCGAGGCCGACCAGCTGTTCGGCTCGGTCACGGCCAAGGACATCGCCGAACTGCTCGAAAAGCAGGGCTACCAGATCGACCGCAAGAAGATCCTGCTCGACCACCCCATCAAGACCCTGGGCGAGCACAAGGTCACGCTGAAGCTCCACCGCGAGGTTTCCGTCGAAATCACGGTGAACGTGAACAAGGAAGAAAGCGAGTAGCCCGTTACCGCCTCCTTCCTCCGGCCGGGGCGGCGCGGCAGCGCCGCCCCAACGCATTTTCCCCATGTTGATCCTCCCGGAGCAGTACGACCAGACGCCGGCGCGCGAACTGCTGCGAGCGGCGGTGCAAGGGCGCATCGGCTTCGACCAGCGCCTTTTGCGTTCGCTGCTGGCAAGGCCGGAAGAAACCCTCGACGCCCTCGAGACATTCCTCGCCGAAACCGGCCCCGAGTTTGTCGCGGATCTGACCGAGCAGGTCTTCGACCTGTACCGGGCCTTCCGCAGCCCGCGCGCGTTGCCCTTTTATCTGGATCTGCTCAGGCGCAGCGACGAAGGCGTGCCGGACGAGCTGGTAGAGGCCTTTGCCGAACTGGGCGAACCCGCCGTGGAGCCGCTGTTGCAGCTCTGGGAGACGTCTTCCGAAGACGACCGGCCCGACGTGCTGTTCGTGCTTGCCTCGCTGGGCGTGCCGCACCCGCGGATTCGCGAGCTGGTGGAGCAGGCGCTGGAGGCCGATGTGTACGAAGGCGCCCTGTGCGCGGGGCTGACCCGCGACCCGGCGCTCCTGCCGGCGCTGCGCAAGAAGCTCGAGGAACTCGGGCCCGGCGACAGGCGCCGGCATGAGCGCAAGGCGCTGGAAGACGCCATAGAGGCGCTCGAGTCCGGCCCCGAGGAGCAGCAGCCCGAGCCGTTCGATATTCTTTCCCTGTACCCGGAAGAGGCGGCGCCGCTGTTCGGGTATTTGTCCCCCTTGGACACGCTGGAATTTCTCGGCCATCCCGACCCCGAATACCGGGCCCTGGCGGCGGAGAGTTTCGCCGACGGGGACATCACCGACCGGGTCCGCGACCGGTTGATGGAAGCCGCGCGCCAGGACGCCGACCCGCGCGTGCGCGGCGCGGCGCTCCGCGGGCTGATGTCGCGCAGCGATGATCCTGCGGTGCGCGAGCTGCTGGAAGAGGTGCTGCGCGACCGGTCGCGCCCCGCGGAAGAATGGGCCGGCGCGCTCGTCGCCCTGGCCGGGCCGGAGGCCGGGCCCGAATTCCACAGCGCGGCCGGCGAGGCTTTCGAGCGCGAGGAAACGCGCGCTGCGGCGCTCGAGGCCATGTGGCGCTCGCGCGACCTGCGCTACCTGCGGCAGTTTGCCGCAGGGCTGAGAAGCAAGAACCCTGAAGTGGCGCGCCAGGCCATTCGCGCTGTGGGCGTGCTGGCTCTCGAGGAGCTGGCGATCGAGCTGATCCCCTTTTTGCAGAATGAAGACCTCCGCGAAGACGCGCTTTTCTGCTACACCCTGGCAGTTCGCCACGAGACGTCGCCAAAGAACGTGCGGCAGTTGTTTGCCAGGGTCGCCGAGCGCGCCGGCGGGCTCACCGATCGCGAAGAGGAAATCGTCGCTTCGGCGATTGACATGCGGCTCGAGCGGTTCGGCTACCGGCCCATGTTTTTCCCTGACGATGAGGATGACGGCGAGGAGGCTCCCGAGCCTCCCGAGCCTCCGCGCAGCAGGAAGATCGGCCGCAATGAACCCTGCCCGTGCGGCAGCGGAAAGAAATACAAGAAGTGCTGCGGCCAGGGCAGCTAAAACAAAATTGCCCGGTTCTGTTTGACCTGCATTTCATCTTGCCGACACGGCAAGTTCAAGGTGGTTTGCCATTCTGGGTGCGATGGAAGGCACCCGGGTTCTCTTCGAGTGGCATCGGGACTGGCGGGACGCGGGAGCGCGCGCCGGATTCTCGCTTCATAGCCACACCTGCTTTTCCCGCGAGCCCCTGGATTTCATCCCTCGCTGCGCCGAGGCTTGTCCCTGGATTGAGCCGTTCCTGCGGCGCTACGAGGCCCGCTACCGGCGCGCCTGCGGCCGCAGCCTGGACTACGCCGGGGCGTGGTGGACGCCTCCGCTGGGGCCGCGCGAGGCGCTGCGCGTAGAGCGGAAGCAGATCGAGGGCCTCGGTCTGCGGGCGGAGGTCTCGATCACCGATCACGACTCGATCGAGGCCCCGCTGCGGCTCCGCCTTCTCTCCGAGGGACGGGACACGCCGCTGAGCACCGAGTGGACCGTGCCGTGGAAGGGCGCGGTGTTTCATCTGGGCATCCACAATCTGCCCCCGGACCGCGCCGGCGCGCTGTTCAGCCTGATGGCGGATTATACGGCCCAGCCGCACGCTGCCGCGGTTGGCGACATTCTCCGGGAACTGGCAGCGGAGCCGTCCGTGCTGGTCGTGTTCAATCATCCGTTCTGGGACGAAAAGGGCGCCGGGGCGAATTTTCACGCCGCCATGGCGGAACAGTTTCTGGTGCGTTACAAGCCGTGGGTTCACGCTCTGGAGCTGAACGGGCTGCGGCCGTGGAAAGAAAACTGCCGCACGATGGAGCTGGCGGCGCGATACGGCCTGCCCTGCGTCTCCGGGGGCGACCGCCACGGATGCGAACCGAACGCCCTCATCAACCTGAGCAACGCGGAAAGTTTCGGCGAGTTTGTCCGGGAGATCCGCGAAGAACGCGCCAGCCGCATCCTCGTCATGAAGCAGTACCGCGAGCCGCTCACGCTGCGGATTCTTTCCGCCATCGGCGACGTGATGCGGGACCAGACGGACCACAGCCATGGCTGGGTGAAATGGAGCGACCGGGTCTTTTACCGCACAGCGGAAGGCGAGGCGGCGCCGCTGAGCTCCGTCTTCGCGGGGGGAAAGGAGCCCTCGCTCATCCGCCTCTTCGTCTGGTTGTCGCGCTTCGCCGGTCATGAGGGTGTTCGCTTTGCCTTGCGGCGATTGCTGCCGGAAGCGGAGGAGGTTGCATGAGCGGCGCGCCCCGCGCGGCGCTGTTTGCCGACAGCCTGCTGGAGGTTAACGGCGTCGCCCTGACCTGCGGGCAGCTGGAGTCATACGCCCGGCGGAACGGCCTGCCGCTGCTTGTGGTGCACCCGGGCCTTGCGATCGCCTTGCAGCGCGAGGGCGACCATGCCAGGCTGTCTCTGGCTTCCAGCCGTATGCGCCTCAACCTGGAAAACGACCTGAAATTCGACCTGTTGTTCGGCCGGCACCTGAAACTGGTGATCCGGACCTTGCGCGGGTTCGGCGCGGAAATTGTCCATTTAACCGGGCCGAACCACACGGGGTTTCTCGGTTCGCTGGCGGCGTGGCGGCTTGGTCTGCCGGTCGTCATGAGCTGGCACACCAACGTCCACGATTACGCCGCCTGGCGCCTGCCCGCTGCCGCGCCCGTGCGCGCCCGCGAGGCCGTGCGGAAGGCGAGTTTCCGGGCGCTCGCCCTGTATTACCGGCAGGCGCGGCTGATCCTGGCGCCGAACCGGGATATCGCATCACAGCTCGAGCGGGCCACCGGCAAGCCGGTGCGTCTGATGCTGCGCGGCGTCGACTGTGATTTGTTCCGACCGGAGAAGCGAAACCGCGCCGACGGCGTTTTTGTGGCGGGCTACGTCGGCCGCCTGTCGCCGGAAAAGGCGGTGCGGCGGCTGCGGGATGTCTCGCTGGAATTGCAAAAGGCCGGTTTGCTCGACTATCGGATCGAAGTGATCGGCGACGGCGCCGAGCGGGAGTGGCTCGAGAAGAATGTGCCGAATCTGGTCTGCCGCGGCGTGCTGCGCGGCGAGCAGCTGGCGCAGGCTTTCGCCAACTTCGACGTGTTCGTCTTCCCGAGCGAGACAGACGCGTTCGGCAACGTTGTGCTCGAGGCGATGGCATCGGGCGTTCCCTGCGTGGTGATGAATGCGGGCGGGCCGGCGACGCTGGTGCAGCATGGCGTGACGGGGCTGGTTTGCCAAAGCGCCGCCGAACTGGCCGGCGGGGTGGCCGAACTTGCGCGCCGCCCTGCGATGCGGCAATGGATGTCCGGGGCGGCGCGCCGGGCGGCTTTGGGCCGCACCTGGGACGAAATCGGCGCAACCGTCTGGGCAGCTTGGCAGGACGCGCTGGCCGCCCCGAAGACTCTTCCGGCCGGGGCGAAATGCCTCGCATGAAGCCTTTCTGGAACTGGAAGACGGCGCTCAACAGCGGGCTGTACCGCGCTGTCCCCTTCGCCTTGACCGTGTGGGCCTCTTCAGGAAAGGGAGTGGCGGAAGCCGCTGCCATGCAGTTCGTGTTTTTCGGCACGATTGCCGGCTTTGTCGGCGCTGTAACTGAGCGGCTCCGGTTTTTCCGCCCCCGGTGGCTGGCGGCTCTGATTCTGCTTGCAGGCGTGCCCGCCACGGTGCATCTGCTGGAGTGGCGGTGGCATGAGGCGGCGGCGCCGGCGGCGCGGCGCGCCGGGTTCGTGGTTTCCTGGATCCAGTCGGCGCTTTCGATCGCCACGCAGTGGACGTTGATGCGCGAGGGGCTGTTCCTCTCCGGCGCCGGCGCGCGAAGCTACCTGGACGACTGGCGCAGTCTCCCTCTGGCGGTGCGCCGCCTGTTGGCGCGCGCCGCCGGACGGTAAAATCGGAGGGATGGCGAGGCTCCTGATCCTCTTCAGTCTGGCTGTGCCGCTGTTCGCGCAGGCGCCGCGCACGCCGGAATGGGCGAGGCAGGTGGTGCAGGACGCTCTGTCGGCCCTGGGCGGCGAGAAGTTTCTCGCCATGCGCGACCGCGTGGAGGAAGGCCGCAGCTACGCGTTCTACCGCGAAGATCTCTCCGGCATGAGCCGGGTGAAATTCTTCGTCCGGTATCTGACGCCGCCCGACCCCATGCAGCCCGGCTTCATGGGCCAGCGCGAACGGCGCGCGTTCGGCAACAAGGGCGACGTCTACATCATCTACAACGAGGACGGCGGCTGGGAGATCACCTACCGCGGGGCCAAGCCGATGTCCGAGGAGATGTTCGGCGCCTACAAAGAGACGCTGCTGCACAACGTGCTGTACACGTTGCGCATGCGGCTGAAGGAGCCGGGCATTGTTTTCGACCCGGTCGGGACGGAGATCGTCGAGAACCAGCCGTGCAACGTGGTGCGCATCGTCGACGGCGACAACCGCCAGACGACGGTCTGGTTCCACCAGTCGACGAAGCTTCCGGTGCGGCAGCAATGGGAGCGCCGGGACCCGAAGCTGAAGTTCCGCATCGAGGAAGTCACCATCTTCGACAAGTACCGCGACGTGGGCGGCGGCGTGCTGTGGCCGTTCGTGGTGCGCCGCGAGCGCAACGGGGAGCGCAACTTTGAAATGTACGCCGACAGCGTCGCCATCAACCAGGGACTGGGCGACGAGCTGTTCACGCTGCCGGCGGGCCTGAAGCTGCTCGACCCGAAGGGAAGCAACCTGCGGCCCGGCCGCAAGTAAGGGCCGTTCCCGCCAAACGGGTCCGGATCTCTATCATGGAATTGTGGCTGGTCCGCGGAAAGGCCCGGACGCAAGCCGGGCGGCGGCAGAATTCCGGTTGTGGAGACTCAAACTTATGATGCGGAAACTCGTTCTGGCGTGCTTGCCGTTGGCGGCGTTCTGGGGTTGCGGCGGCGGAGGGCCGGCGCACCAGACGACGGAGAAATACTACCTGGTTTGTGCGAACCCGAAGATCCCCTATTGGCAGGAGGCAGCGGCGGGCTTCCTGGCCGCCGCCCGGGAACTGGGTGTGCAGGCCGAAGTGGTCGGGCCGGAAACCTACGACGCGCAGGCGGAGCGGGAGGAACTGCGGCGGATCATGAGCAAGAAGCCCGCGGGCGTGCTGGTCAGCGCGGGCAACGCCGAACTGCTCACGCCTGAAATCAATGCCGCAGTCGAGGCGGGCACGCCCGTGGTCACCATCGACGCGGACGCCCCGCAGAGCAAACGCCTGTTTTTCGTCGGCACCAACAACTATGAAGCGGGCCAGATGGGCGGCCGTCTGCTCATCAAGCTCCTGAACGGCAAGGGCACGGTGGTCTTCTTCACCATCGCCGGCCAGAAGAACCTCGAAGACCGCCTGGACGGCTACCGCGCGGCGCTGGAGGCGGCGCCCGGAATCAAGGTGGCCGCGGTGCAGGACATGAAGGGCAATTCCAGCCTCGCCTTCGACCTGGCGAAGGAGTATGTGGACAAGAAGAACCTGCCGGATGCCTTTGTCGCGCTTGAATCGCTTTCTGGCGCGGAGATCGCCGACGTGCTCGACCGGGCGCGCATCGACGGCAAGGTGATCGTCGCCATGGATGCCGCCCAGAACACGCTCGAATGGATCGAGAAGGGCAAGATCGCGGCGACCATCGCGCAGAAGCCGTACACGATGGGCTACTACGGGCTGAAGGCGCTGGCGGACATCGTGTTGCGCAAGCCGGCTTCCCTGACGGCGGATTTCCGCAACGACCCCCGTTCGCCGCTGCCGGTGTTTATCGACACGGGCACGCTGCTCGTGGACCGCAACAACGTCTCCAACCTGAGGAAATGACTCCCGCGGGCGCTATGCTTGAAGGATGAGCGAATGGACCGCTGCCCGGCTGGCGCCCGGCCTCTTTCTGTTCGTCCTGGCCGAGGGCGGCGCGTTGCGAAGGGCGGCCTTCGCACGCTCTGAAAAAGACGCGCCGCCCGGCTTCGTCCCGGCGCAGCGCAACGACGGCGAACCCGTGCTCGTGCAGGCGAGACGGGAGCTTGAAGAATACGCGCAAGGGGTGCGGAGGCGTTTCACCGTTCCGTTCGAGCTGGAGGGCACGCATTTCCAGTGCGAAGTCTGGAAGGCGCTGTTCGAAATCCCTTGTGGCGAGACCCGCACATACGGCGAGATTGCGCGCGCCGTGGGCCGGCCCCGTGCGGCCAGGGCCGTGGGCGCGGCAGCCGGCAAGAACCCGCTGCCCGTAATCGTGCCGTGCCACCGGCTGGTTGGCGCAGGCGGCAGACTGGGCGGCTTTTCGGGCGGGCCGGGAATCAAGGAACAACTGCTCGCGATGGAAGGCTGCCTGCCCGGCAGGCGTTGACTCCGGGCGCCGAGTCTCCACAGCATCGGCAAATCGGCTCCGCGCGGGCTGCTCTGTGTTCTGCCCGGGATCCCGGGCAGTGCGGGATGCGATCGATGAAGAGGGGAGGGATGAATGCAGGAAAGACCTGTTGTCGTGATTGCCGGCGCCACCGGCGCGCAGGGAGGAGGATTGGCAAGGGCGATCCTGAACGACCCGGCGAGCCCGTTTGCCGTGCGGGCGCTGACGAGAAACCCTGCGTCGGCGAAGGCGCAGCAACTGGCGGCGCTGGGAGCGGAGGTCGTGAAGGCGGACGTGGATGACCCCGCCAGCGTGGCGAGTGCGTTCGAAGGGGCCTTCGCAGCCTGGTGCGTCACGTTCTTTTGGGACCACTTCTCGCCCGAGCGCGAGCTGGCCCAGGCGTCGGCGATGGCGCACGCGGCCAGGCGGGCCGGCGTGCAACATGTCATCTGGTCGACGCTCGAAGACACGCGGCGTTTCGTGCCGCTGGATGACAACCGGATGCCGACGCTGATGGGCAGGTACAAGGTTCCGCACTTCGATTCGAAGGGCGAAGCGGATGCCGTGTTCGCGGAGCTGGGGCTGCCGGTCACGTACCTGCTGACCAGTTTTTACTGGGACAATTTCATCCGCTTCGGCGCGGGTCCCGTGCGGGACGGCAGCGGCCGGCTGGTTCTCACGCTGCCCATGGGAGACCGGAAGCTGCCGGGGATCGCGGCGGCTGACATCGGCGGCTGCGCGTACGGCATCCTCAAGCGCGGGCCGGAGTTCATCGGCAAGAGGGTGGGCATCGCCTCCGAACATCTGACCGGCGCGGAGATGGCCGCCGGGCTCAGCGAAGCTGTCGGCGAGCCCGTGTCCTACGAGCCGCTCTCGCACGAGGCCTACCGGAGCCTGGGATTCCCTCACGCGGCGGATCTGGGGAATATGTTCCAGTTCAATCACGATTTTTCCGATGAGTTCTGCCGCGCGCGGGACACGGAGCTTTCCCGGCAATTGCACCCGTCCATGCTGACATTCCGGCAGTGGATCGAGCAGAACCGCGGCAATATTCCGGTGCAATAATCTGAAAAAACGCCGCCCGCTCAGCGTCCGAAGGCGATCCATTCCCGGCGCGCCGCCGCATGCAGCAGCGTGCCGGCCACCATGCCGATCACGTAACCGTACGGCAGGAAGAACGCCGCGAGGCCCGTGAGGGTTGCAATCGCGAAATCCCGCTTGTCCGCCGCCGTGTCCCGCACCAGAAGCAGCATTGCGAGACTTTCAAAGAGCAGAAGAATTCCCAGCACAGGGAGCGGGAAAATCTGGATCACTTTTTCGAAACCGTTGCTCAAAAAAAGGCCCAGCGCGAGGTAAAACGAGCCGTAAATAATGACAGAGCCGCCGGTCCGGCCGCCGAAGGCGTAGTGGCCCGCCATCCCTCCCGAGCCGTGGCAGGTGGGGACGCCGCCGAAGAACGGGTTGACCAGATTCATCAGCGAATAGGTCAGCCCGATCCGCCGGACGCTCAACGGCCGCTCCGGAAACAGATCCGCGGCCACCTGCCGCGTGGCCAGCACCGAGTTGGCCAGCGAAAGAGGCAGCTGGGGAAGCGCAAGGACGAGGAAACCGGTCCAGATGTCCTGCCAGCCCGCCGGATGGAACTGCGGGAGGCGAAAGCCGGCGGCATGAGCGAAATCCGCCGCGCCGAGCTTCGTCGACAGCGCGTAGGCCAGCCCCAGTCCGACCAGCGCGATGGCGGCAGGAAACCGGCGAAGGCGCATCAGCCAGAGCGTCAGCAGAAAGCCGGCGGCGGCGAGGACCCAGCCCGCCGTCCCGTCGGAACGCACATATTCCTTGAGCGAGATCGACGCCAGTTGCAGTCCCAGCCCGAACTGGATGCCCCGGATCACGGGCCTGGGAATGACTCTTGCCACCCAGCTGATGGCGCCGCTGAGGGTGAGCGCGAGCATGACGATGCCGATGGCCAGGCCGCCGCCATAAAGGGTGGCGGCGGGCAGTTTCTGGGCGATCACCAGCGCCGCCATCGCCTTCAGCGGCTGCACAGGCATCGGCATGCGGTACCACAGGCCCGTGAAGATTTGCATGAGGCCGAAGACGGCAAGCACGCTGGCCGCATCCAGGCGCGCGGCCAGAATCATGCCGACGAGCAGCGGCAGGTCGGTACCCAGGTCGCCCACGGCGCCGGACCACTCGTGGCGGTCGAAGCGCAGCCGCGGGCGCGGCTGCCCGGGTGGCGAGGCCCCGGCGAGGGGCGGGATGGAAACCGTCGGCTCCATATGGCGAATCCGCGTGCGCCTCTGCGGCAAGTCCGGGGCGCGCCCGGACGCACGGCCGGGTTTGCGCAGCAGCGCCGGGACCGGCGGAGCCGTACTGCCTTCCCGGCCGTAATACCCCAGAATAACAGGCTTGTCTTGCGCGGCAGGCATGGTATTCTCGCAGCCAGAGAGGCGGGAACGAGCGCCGATGCGAAGGCCGTTGCAGGCACTGGACAAGGCCCCGGAAGAACTCACCCGCGGACGGCTGAAGCGGATCGGCGAAGGGGTGGGCAAAGTGGTTTACGCCAGCGAGCACTGGGTGGTCAAGCGGGACCGCGGCGCCAGCGAAATCATCGCGCTCATCCTGATCTGGCGCCTGATGAAGCGGCTCGAAAAAATCCTGCCGCGCCGTTTCGCCTCCCGGTGGACCTCCCGCCCTTCGGCCGCCCTGCGCGTGCTCCGGATGGCGCTGCAAAGCGTGGTTTCGCTGGTGCCCAAAGCGGTCTGGTTCAGCACGCACTGGGGGCGGATGTGGCAGAAATTTGTGCACCGCGATGTGCGCGGCGAGTATCTGGCCGTGAAACATCTTTCCGGCACGTCGCTGGTTCCGGAAACCGTGACGTTCCCTCCCACGCTGGTTCGCGTCGGGGGCTGGCCGGGCTGGCTGGTGGTCACCGAAGCCACCGAACGCGTGGAGGAAACGCTCTACGACCGGCTGAAAAAGCTGGCGTCGGAAGGGCGGTGGGATGAAGTGGAACGCTGGCTGGAACGGCTGCTCGAGCTGCGGCGGGCCGGCTGGCGGCGCGGGGTCTTTTCCGTGGACGCCCACCTGAAGAATTTCGGCGTCATCCAGAGCCGCGTGGTGCTCATCGATGCCGGCGGCCTGACCGATCACTGGGAAGACGTCGAGCAGCACCTGGCGTCAATGGCGAGAAACGGGCCGCCTTCGCACCAGTTCGGGCTTGCCGAGATCCTCAAGGACGCGCCCCCGGACCTGGCCGCCCGCTTTGACGCGCGCTGGCGGGAGATCACCGAGCCGCGCGCCATCCGCGACCTCTGGCCGGCGAGCCAGCTCTGAGACGAGGCGCGGCGCGCGTCCGACAAGGCCGGCTTCATACATCAGCGGGTCCATGGGGGCCAGCCGCCGCGCCTGCGCCGCGGTGAGCAGGCTCACATGGGGGATGGCGGCGAGATATTCCGCGATGTACCACACATCATGCTCGCTGCTCATCCAGCCGAGCCGGTCGAACCGCCGCAGATTGACGGGACGGGAGAAGGCGCGCAGCGTCTTCTCGCCCTCGGGATTGTAATAGCAGGGGAAGTAGCTCATGGCGAGCTCGCGCAGCGTGCGGTAGACGGGGTCGCGGAAGCGGAGTCCGGAGTAGCTGGACTTGGCGACGGCGCCCCAGCCGCCGGCCTCGCGGAAGACGGCGATGACATGGTCGTCGTCCCTGACGGCGGCCAGGTCCACGATCAGCGGTTCGCGTCCCGCCAGGCGGAGGGCGGCCGCGGCCAGCAGCGCGCCTTCCAGGCAGTGCGCGCGCCCGTGCCGTAACACCAGCCTCGGCGAGAAGCAGGTGTGGGGATTGCAGTCGTGGTTGTAAGGCAATTCGTCGAGAAAGCGCTGCACGCGCTCCGGAGTCTTCAGGCGGCCCAGCCGGGCCAGCTCCTCCCGGGTCAGCCCCCAGTCGCGCGGCATGTTCCGGCCTGCCTTTCGCCTCAGAAATCCGGTGCAAAGAAGCCCGGGTCTTTCACGGAAATCACCTTCATGGATTTCGCATATTTCGCCACTTGCTGCTGAATGGCGGACGCGTTTCCCACCAGGCAGAATTGCAGGTTGCCGCCGCTGAAATGACGGCGGGCGGCGGCGTTCACCTGTTCGAGCGTGAGCGAGTCCAGCTTCTCAAAGAAAGTGTCGATGTCGCTGCGGTCGAGGCCGTTCAGCTCGAGATCGGCGAGCACGGCGCACAGCTGGTCGGACGTTTCCAGGCGTTCGGTCGGGAAATTGCCCTTGATGTAGGCGCGGGCCGAGTCGAGCTGATCCTGCGTGACGCCCTCGCGGACGAGCCGCCCGAGCACCTCGAGCGCAAGGTCGATGGCTTTCGCGGTGGTGGCGGTCGGCGTGAAGGAGTTGATCGCGATCGCGCCCGGCAGGCGGTCCTGGTCGAGCAGCGAATTGGCGCCGTAGGTCAGTCCGGCGTTGACGCGGAGCGCGTCGTTCAGCAAAGAGGTGAAGCGCCCGCCGAACAGGGTGTTCACCACGAGCAGCGGGATGCGGTCCGGGTGGCGGCGGTGGATGCCGGGGAGGCCGATGCGAAAGTAGGTTTGCGTGGCGTCCGGCTTGTCGACCAGCAGCAGGCGGGGCGCGGCGGCGCGGACCTCCGCGGCCCCTGGCATGGGCAGGGGATCGCCGGCGGGAAGCGCGGCGGCCACGGTGCGCGCCAGCGGCGCGAACTGCTTCGGGTCGAAATCGCCCGCGGCGATAAACACCAGATTCTTTCCTGCCGCCATGCGGCGGTAATATTTCACGATTTCCTCGCGGTTCATGCGCGCGAGCGAAGCCTCGTCCGGCGCGCCCGAATGCCGGTAGGGATGCCCCGGCGGGAAGAAAAACCCGTTGAAATACCGCCCGACGGCGATGGCGGGGTTGTCCTTGGCGGCGCGCACCTGGTCGGCGGCGCGGGCGAGCACCTTGCGCACTTCCTCTTCGGGGAACGACGGCCGCGCGAGGATTTCCCCGAGAATCCCCATCGCTTCAGGAGCGGTTTTCGACAGGAATTCGGCGGCGAAGAAAGCCGAGCTGCGGTTGGCGCCCGGAGACAGGGTCGCGCCGAGAAAATCCAGATCGAGATCGATCTGCTCGGCCGTGCGCTTCTCCGTGCCGCGCCGCATCAGCTCGGCGGTGATGCCGGAGATCCCGTTCAGGCCCTGCGGCTCGGCCTCCGCTCCGCCGCGGAAGACCGCCCGCACGGAAATGAGCGGCACATCGTGCTTCGGCAGCAGGATGAGAGTGGCGCCGTTGGGGAGTTGTTCGCGGCTGTATTCCGGCAGGCGCACCTGGGCGGGAAGGGAAAAGGAGGCGGTCATGAGCAGGATACCCGGCAGGATTTTCATTTTGTCACCTCCGCGGGCTGTTCGGGCAGCAGCGTGGCGACCGTGCGGTTGCGCGGCGAGAAGACCTTCGCGGCCACCCTCTGCACGTCGGCCGCCGTCACCTTTTCGATTTTCTGCGGCGCCGCGTTGATCTCGTTCCAGGCGCCGTAGAAGACTTCGTAACTCCCGATCAGGTTCGCCTTGCCGGAGATCGTCTTCAACTGCCTGTAAAACTCGGCGAGGATCTGGTTGCGGACCTTTTGCAATTCCTCGGCCGGCACGGGTTCGCGGGCGAGCCGGTCCAGCTCCTCGTACAAGGACTTCTCGACCTCCTCCGGCTTCCGGCCGCTGCGGACCTGGAAGGTGAACAGGAACAGGCCGGGATCGAGCGACGGCTGGATGCCGCCCCCGACGTTGAGCACGAGCTGCTCTTTCTCGACCAGCCGCCGGTGAAGGCGCGAGCTGCGCCCGCCGGCCAGGATCGTGTCAATGACCTCGTAGACCGGGAAATCCGGGTCTTTCGCCGAGCCGATGTGGAAAGCCGTCATCAGCAGCGGGAGGTTGGCCGGGCGGTGGACGGTGGCGCGCCGCTCGCCCAATTGCGGCGGCTCCACCGTGCGCACGGGGGGCGGCGGCTCCTGCCGCGGGATCGGCTCGAGGTATTTCTTTGCGAGGGCGAGCACCTCGGCTGGCGTCACGTCCCCGGAGACCACCACCACGCAATTGTTCGGCGCGTAGCCCATGCGGTAATGGGCCTTCAGGTCCTCCATCGTCCAGCTCTCGATGTCCGAGGCCCAGCCGATGACGGGCCACTGATAGGGGTGGGCGATGTAGGCCGTGGCGAACAGCTGCTCGTACAGAGTGCCGAACGGGTTGTTCTCCACCGACATGCGCCGCTCGGAGCTGACCACGCCGCGCTCGCTTTCCACGATCTTCGGGTCGAAGGACAGGTCGCGGATGCGGTCGGCCTCCATGTCGAACATCAGCTCGAGCGCCGTGCGGGGCAGCCAGTCCGTGTACACGGTGACGTCGCGCGTCGTGTAGGCGTTGTTGCGGCCGCCGGCCTTCTCCATCTGGATGTCGAACTGCTTCGGGCCGTATTTCTTCGCGCCGTTGAACATCATGTGCTCGAAGAAATGGCTGATGCCGGTGGCGCCGGGCCGCTCGTTGCGCGAGCCGACCTTGAAAAACAGGTACAGCGCCACGTTGGGCACGTCGTGGTCCTCGTGCACGAGGATCTTCATGCCGTTTTCGAGCGTGTGTTCGGTGACTTTGACCATCTGGGCCTGCATGGCGAACGATGCGAGCAGCAGCACGACCGGGATGCGGCGCATACAGAACAAGATAGCAGCCGCAGCCGGGCCTCAGCGGCCCGTCACGCCGGCCAGAGGCGCCGCCGCGGCAGGGACGGCCGAGCGGAAGTCTTCGCCAAGCAGGGCGGCGATCGTGGCAGCCAGTTGCGCTTGCGTGACGGGCGCCGCGCCGCGACGGACGCCGAGCGGCGGCGTGTCCGGCCCGAGCAACGCCATCCAGACGTACTGCGATTCCGGCAGCCGGCGGCCATGGCTGCGCCACGTTTTCTTGCCCGAGCCGCGGCCGTGGTCGGTGGCCAGGATCAACGTCGTCGCGCCGCGGTATTCCGGCATCGACTGCAAGGTTTCCCACAGCTCGCGGACATACCGGTCGAACCGGTGCGCCGCTTTCAGATACAGATCATAGCGGCCGGCGTGCGCCCACTCGTCGGTCTCCCCGAGCAGCACGGCGAGCACCCGCGGCTTTTGCAGGCGCAGGAATTCCAGCGCCGTGTGGAACACGAACGAGTCGAACGGCTCGCCCTCCCAATACTCTGTTTCCACTTTCAGGCGGTTCAGCAGGCCGAGCTTCGGCTCCGCCCCGGGCAGGCGGAAGGGCTCGTAGCCGGCGTTGACGGGCAGGCCGGAGCGCGGCGCATTCAGGATCCACGGGAAAAGCTCCCATGCGCCGAAGACGGCCACCCGGCCGGCAAAGGCGGGGCGGCCGTGGAGGAATTCCAGCACGTTCAGGTTCGGGTTGTAGCGCTTGTCGTTGCTGTCGATGCGCGGGTCGGCCACGCCGCAGAAAGCCTCGCTGTAGCCGGGGTAGGAGAAGTTCAGGCCGTTGGATACGCGCGCCGTGGCGCCGGCGGTGCGGTCTCCGAAAATCTGTCCCTGCGAGGCCGCTTCCGACCAGAGGAACGGCAGCAGCGCGGCGCGGCGGGCTTCGGGCGTGTCCCGCCAGAACTGCTTGCGCAGCGCTGCCGGATCCGCAACGCCTCCGGTCTTGCGGTCGAGCAACGCGGCGTCGGCGCCCGAGAAGACCTCCTGCCAGCGCAGGCCGTCGGTCATCACGATGACCACGTTCTGCGTGCGGCGCTGCGGCTGGGCGAAAACGGCCGCAGCGGCCAGAATCCAAACAGCGAGAGAACGGCGTTTCATCGGTGCTCCCTCCGCAGGCTAACAAAAGGCTGACACAGCCGCAGGCGAGGGGCCCGGGCGGATGGCGCGCCCGCGGCCCCGCAGGAACAGCGGCCCGACTCGCTGTTGTCCGGGCGCCCGGAGGTTGCCGGAAAGCCGCCGCCTCGCGCTCATGTGCGCCGCCATGGTGCACGGCCCCGGGATTCCGGTTCGCAGGCCTTCTGACGGCACGTCGGGCAGAGCCGCCCCGGATCCGGCGCGCCTTTCCTGCTCACGGCCCGCAGGCGGGAATTTACAGGAGTTTTACGCGCTGTTGACACGGCCGGGCCCGCACGCCCTCTTATTCTGGGAGGGCATGGCGAGTACTTCGGGACGTGGAGGAATCGTGAAGAACTTCCTGATTGCCGTGGCGGCGGCCGCGGCCTTGGCGCAGAATCCGCCGGCGCCCGAGGTCATTGTGCTGGATGACGCGGCTCTCGGCGCCGTCACCTTCCGGCACAAAATGCACGAGGAGCGCGCGGAGGGCAAGTGCGAAACGTGCCACCACGCATCCCGCCCGGAGAAACCGCAAACGCGTCCCTGGCAGGCGTGCCGCGAATGCCATACCCGGCCCGTGCAGGAAGGCATGAAGACCATTCGCCAGGCCGCGTTTCACAACCCGCCGGCCCAGAGCGGCACCTGCGCCGACTGCCACAAGCGGCAGCTCGCCGCGGGAAAGAAACCGCCGCAGAAATGCTTCGACTGCCACAAGAAGGAAGGGCGGGCCGCGCTGGATGGCTCCGGCAGCCTTCCGTGGGCTGGCTTGCATGGAGCCGTGGGCGCAGCCCTGCCGGTGCTGCGTTGACACGCCTGGCGCCGAGGCAGGATATCCGCGGGCTGTTGTCCCGTTGAGGATGCTTTCCCTGAAAGGCCCGGAGGGCTAGTAACTTCCGGGTTGCTCAAAGGCTTCTGAACCAGCCGCCCCGCGCGGCGGCGGGGTCTATCTTTCATTGGCGGAATGCGCGCCCGGTCCGGCGAGCGGGATTCTTCCCCTGTGCGGCCTCCCCCGCTGTGTCAGCCCCCTTGACACGTTGTGGACGCAGGGTTATTTTGGGGCAGATCGACGGCAATCAGGTCTTATTATCCGAGAAGGGGGCATGAGACTCCTGCTGGCCGGACTGTTCTGCGCGGCGCTGTGCGCGCAAGGGCCGAAACCTGCCGCGCCCCAGGCGCCGGAGACAATCGTCATGAAGGACGCCGCACTGGGCGGCGTCACGTTCCGTCACAAACTCCACGATCAGCGCGCGGGCGGCAAGTGCGAAACCTGCCACCACGCCTCGAAAGCGGAGAAACCGGAGACCAGGCCGAATCAGGCTTGCCGCGAGTGCCACACCAAGCCGCCAACGGCGCCAATGAAGACCTCGCGGCAGGCGGCGTTCCATAATTCCACGGCGCAGAGCGGCACTTGCATCGACTGTCACAAGAAGGCTGTTGCGGAGGGCAAGAAGGCGCCGCTGAAATGCGCCGAGTGCCACCTGAAGGAAGCGAAGCCGGTTGCAGGAGGGATTTATGGGCAACCATGGCATTCCGCGCCGCCAGTTCATGCGCTGGGCGTCAGGGGCCACCGCGCTGACGCCGTTTTCTGAGTCCTTCCTGCCCCGCCTGGGGGCGGCGCTGGCGGAGGCGGTCAAGGAGTATCCGATCATCTGGATGCAACATTCCGCGTGCAGCGGATGTTCCGTCTCGGTCATCAACACGATTCACCCGAGCATCAAGAACGTCATTCTGGACCAGATCCTGCCCGGGCACCAGCTCTATCTGAATTACCACTCGACGCTGATGGCGGCGGCAGGACGTCTTTCGACCGATGCCGCCGTGGAAACGGCGAAGAAGCACAAGGGCAAGTACGTCTTCATCGTCGAGGGCGCCATCCCCACGCGGGACGGCGGCATTGATGGAACCCTGGGCGAGGAGGACGGCAAGCCGGTGACGATGCTCGAGTGGGTGCGGCGCCTGGCACCGGGGGCGATGGCGATTCTCGCCGTCGGGACCTGCGCCGCCTACGGCGGCATTCCGGCGGCGGCGCCGAATCCGACCGAAGCCAGGGGCATCGGCGACGTGCTGAAGATGCTCTCGATCAGCGTTCCGGTGATCAACATCCCCGGCTGTCCGTGCCACCCGGACTGGTTCATCGGCACCGTGGCCCGGGTGTTGCTGTACGGGGTTCCGCCCGCCAAGGATCTCGACGAGCACGGGCGGCTGAAGGTCTACTACGGCAAGAGCGTGCACAACCGCTGCATCTTCCGCGACTATCTCGACGACGGCATATTCGCCAGCAAATTCGGCGAAGTAGGCTGCATGATGGAGATCGGCTGCAAAGGGCCGTTTACCCACGCCGATTGCCCGATCCGGCAATGGAACAGCGGCGTGAACTGGTGCATCAACGCGGGCGCGCCGTGCATGGGGTGCACCGAGCCGGGCTTCCCGGACGCCCATTCCCCGCTGTACCAGAGGAGGTGAGCCATGCGGGTGAAAGTCACTGTCGATCCGCTGACCCGGATCGAGGGCCACCTCGGCATCGAGGCCGTGGTGGACAACGGCAAGGTGGTGGAGGCGCGCTGCGCGGGCACGCTGTACCGCGGCTTCGAGCAGATTCTCGCCGGCCGCGATCCCCTGGACGCCGTGCAGATCACGCAGCGCCTCTGCGGCGTTTGCCCGACGGCGCATGCGCTGGCCAGCAGCCAGTGCCTGGACAACGCGTTCGGCATCATGCCGCCGCGCAACGGGCGCATCATCCGCAACCTGATCCAGGGAGCGAACTACATCCAGTCGCACATCCTGCACTTCTACCATCTGGCCGCGCTCGACTTCGTCCGCGGCCCCGATTTTCCGCCTTTCGTTCCCCGTTACGAGTCCGACTACAGGCTTCCCGACAAGGTGAGCCAGGAGATCGTCAGCCATTATGTGCAAGCGCTGCATATCCGGCTGAAAGCGCATGAAATGTCGGCGGTATTTTCCGGAAAAATGCCGCATTGCGCTTCTGTCGTTCCCGGCGGCGTCACTGTCACTCCGGCAGTGGACAAAATTACGACTTTCCTGTGGCGGCTGAAAGAGCTGCGGGATTTCATCGACAATGTCTACATTCCGGATGTGCTGACCATCGCCAGGGTTTACCGGGATTACGGCGAAATCGGCGCCGGTTGCAGGCGGTTCCTTTCCTGGGGCGCCTTCGACCTCGACGACGAGCCCGACGTCGCCAGACGGAAGCGGTACTTCCGGATGGGCCGTTGCGTCGGCGGCCAGCCTGAGCCGGCGGACCCGTCGAAGGTCGCCGAGGATGTCTCTTTCTCGTGGTACAAGGCCGCGCCGCCCGCCTCGCCGGCCGTGTCCCGCACCGAGCCGGACCGCAGGAAGGAAGGCGCGTATTCCTGGCTGAAGGCGCCCCGCTACGACGGCGCGCCCCACGAGGTGGGTCCGCTGGCCAGGGCGATGGTGAATCTGAACGGCGGGCCGCCCGAACTCGTCAAGGCGCTGGAGCAGGCGCTGACCGAGCTGCGGTGGAAACGCGAGAACCTGTGCTCGGTGACGGGGCGCCATCTGGCGCGCGCGCTGGAAACGCAGGCGCTGGCCAATGCCATGGCGGAGTGGGTGCTCCAGATCAAGCTGGATGAACCCGTCGCCGTCGGGCACAAGATACCGGAATCGGCCGAAGGGATGGGCCTGTGGGACGCTTCGCGCGGCGCGCTCGGCCACTGGATTTCCATCCGGAACCAGAAGATCGCCCGCTACCAGGCGGTGGTGCCGACCACCTGGAACGCCTCGCCGCACGATGGCAAAAACCAGCCCGGACCCATTGAAGAGGCGCTTCTGGGCGCGCCGGTCGGGGACGGGAACAACCCGTTCGCGCTGGCGCGCATCGTGCGGTCGTTCGACCCCTGCATTGCATGCGCCGTGCATCTGGTGACACCGCGCGGCCGGGAGCTCGGCGTGGCGCGGATCGTGTGAACGGCGGGCCGCCCCGGGCGGCGAAGATCCTCGTGGCCGGCGTCGGCAACCTTCTGCTCGGCGACGAAGGCGCGGGCATCCACGCCGTGCGCGAACTCGCCCGGCAGGCGCCGCCGGGCGTGGACATCGTGGATGCGGGCACCGCGCTGGGGGAAATTGTCGGCCGCCTGGGCGGCTACCGGAAGCTGATCCTCGTCGACGCGGTCGAGGCCGGCGGCGCTCCCGGCCAGATTGTCCGGCTGGAGATCCGGGACGAGAACGACCTGGCGGCTGCGCCCCTGCCGCTTTCGCTGCACGAGCTGGGCGTTGCCGAGGCGCTGCGGCAGGCCCGCCTGCTCGGACTGCTGCCGCCGCAGGTGGTGCTGCTCGGCGTGCAGCCGGCCCGGATCGCGCCCGGACTGAAGCTGTCGGCCGCCGTCGCCCGGGCCCTTCCCGCGCTTGTCGAGGCGATCCGCGCCGAGGCGGCGCAGCCCCTGATTTGAGATACTGGAAGTGGCGGTGGAGTCCGCCGTAAACCGCCGTTCCCTGCGGCCGATGACTCCTGCCTGAGGCCCGCTCCGGCCTGCTGGCTGCAAGACCGGCGGCGGGACCGAAATCAGGGAGAGGCGACCCGAATGGCACGCGCGGCGGGACAGGCGGCGGACGAAGCGAGAGCATCGCTCCCGCGTTGCTTCGTCCCCGGTTTTCCGGCCTGCCCTCCGCTCTCTCCTGCTAGCCGCGTCCGCGGAGAAGCCTTTCGAAATCCCGGGCAAGGAGCCATTTGTCATCATGTACCCCGTATCCGTTGAACCCGCAGCCGCCAACGGCGGCGATGCGGAACAGGTTCTCGACTTCATCGCTTCCCTGATCGGGAAATACAGGCTGGAAGCGCTGGAAGATTTCCTGGAAAGCACGCGCCGTTTCGCTGCGGAAAGAGCTGTAAATATTGCAATTTTGGGCCGTTTCAAGGCCGGCAAAACAACCTTTCTCAACGCTCTGGTCGGCCGTTCGCTGCTGCCCGTGGGAGTGATCCCGGTCACCAGCGTGGTGACGGAAATCGAATATGGCAAGCGCGAGCGGGCCGAAATCGAGTATCTCGACGGCCGCCGGGAGGAAGTGGCGCTCCACCAGCTGGGCGAATTCGTCGACGAGACCCGCAACCCCGGCAACGCAAAGGGGGTGGCGCGGGTGCGGGTCTGGCTGCCCTCGATGGAGCGCTACCGCGGCATCCGCTTCGTGGACACGCCGGGCATGGAAAGCGTGTTCGCCCACAACACCGAGGCCTCGCGGGACTGGCTGCCCAACGTGGGGCTGGCGCTGGTGGCGGTGAGCGTGGATCCGCCCCTGACCCGGCACGACATGGAGCTGATCGCCGAGCTGTCCCGCTACACGCCGCGCATCGCCATCCTGCTCACCAAGATCGACCTCCTGGATGAGGACGGCCGCCGCCAGGTGGAGGAGTTCGTCCGCCGGCAACTCGCCGAACGCTGGGAGAACGGCTTGCCCGTTTATCCCTGGTCGTCCCGGCCCGGCTTCGAGGAGTACCGCCGGCGGATGGAGTCCGAGCTGCTGGAAAACCTGCGGAAAGACGGCGCCGCGCAGTGGGAAGAGATCCTGCGCCACAAGATCGAATCGCTCGGCGAGGAGTGCTGCGAATACCTCACCGTGGCTTTGAAAGCGGCCGAGCGCGCCGAAAGCGAGCGCGAGGAGCTGCGGCGGCGCGTTCTCGGCGAAAAGCAGGCGCTTGACGACACGCGCCTCGGGCTGGAGCTGATTGTGCGCCATGCCACGGCCGCTTCGCGCACGGCTGTCGAGTCGCTGCTGCGGCCGAAGGCCGGCGACATCACGCGGCGGCTGCAACGGGAGCTGGAGCAGAAGTTCCCGCAGTGGACCTCGAGCCTCAACACAGCCATGGAGCAGTTCGAGCAGTGGCTGGGCGAGGCGCTGCGGCGGGAGCTGGGCGCGCTGTCGGCTGCGCACCGGCAGGAGTTTCTCGAGCCGGTGCGCCGCGTGGCGCGGCAGTTGTCGCAGGCGTTGCAGGACTTCCGCAACCGGCTCTCGGACAAGATGCTGGAAGCGCTGGGCGTGCCGCTGAAGACTTCGCAGGTGGAGATGACGGTTTCCGAGCCGCGCGAGCCCGACATCCGGGTGGGCAAGATCTTCGACCGCAACTGGGAGCTGCTGTCGTGGGCGATCCCGATGTCGCTGTTCGGCGGCGTGGTTCTCGGGCACTTCCGCGGCAAGGTCGAGCGGGCGGTGGAGATCAACCTGGCGCGGCTGACGACGCAGTGGAGCGAGGCGGCCGCGGCCGCCTGCCAGGCGCTGCTGGCCGAGGCGCGGAGGCGGCTGGAGGCGCTGATCCACACGGTGGAGCAGGTGCTCCAGACGGCCGGCGGGCAGGCGGAAGAGATCCGCGCCGACCTGGCCGCGCTGGAGGAAAAGCTCGGCGAGTGCAGGCGCCCCTGAGCGAGCGGCCGGCGCGAGGGGGTCGCGGCGGCGGCCGCGGATCGAATAGACTGTAGCCTTGACGCCCAGGCTGGAGCTTCCCCGCGTCTACCCGATCGTCGACACCGGCGCGCTGGCGCGCCGCGGCAGGGACCCGCTGTGGTTCGCCGAGGCGCTGCTCGAAGGCGGCGCGCGCATTCTGCAACTGCGCCACAAGGGACATTATTCCCGAACCATGTTTGAAACAGCCTCGCAACTGGCTGTTTTATGCCTGCGCGCCCGGGCGCGGCTCGTCATCGACGACCGCGCCGACATCGCCGCGCTGCTCGACGCCGGCCTGCACCTGGGCCAGGCCGACCTGCCGCCCGCGCTGGCGCGGCGGGTGCTTGGCGGGGAAAGGATCCTCGGCTTTTCCACGCACAACGAGGCGCAGCTCGAGGCGGCCGCGGCCGAGCCGGCCGATTATCTCGCCATCGGGCCTGTGTTCGAGACGCTGTCGAAGGACAACCCCGATCCGGCCCTCGGCCTGGAGCGGCTCAAGAGCCTCCGCGCGCTGACGGCGAAGCCGCTGGTGGCCATCGGCGGCATCACGCGGCAATATGCGCGGGCCGTGCTGAAGACGGGCGCCGATTCGGTCGCCGTCATCGGGGACCTGATGCCGGAGGAGATGACGAAAGCCACGGTCAGGGGGCGAATGGAAGAATGGATCGCGCTGACACGGTAGCGCAGCCGGGGCTGGTCGAGCGGCTGGGGCTGCTGGACTCGACCACCATCGTGATGGGGTCGATGATCGGCAGCGGCGTGTTCATCGTCTCGGCCGACATTGCGCGGCAGGTGCAGTCGCCGGCGCTGCTGATGGCCACCTGGGTGGCCACGGCGCTGCTGACGATGATCGCGGCGCTGTCCTACGGGGAGCTGGCGGCGATGATGCCGCGCGCCGGCGGCCAGTACGTCTACCTTCGCGAAGCCTTCGGCCCGCTGTGCGGGTTTCTTTACGGCTGGACGCTGTTCGCCGTCATCCAGACCGGGACGCTGGCGGCGGTGGCGGTGGCGTTTGCGAAGTTTCTCGGCGTCTTCGTGCCGGCCGTTTCCGCCGATGCCTGGCTCGTGCGCGCCGGGCCGGCGGGCGTCAACACCCAGATGCTGGCAGCCATCGCGCTGATCCTGCTGCTGACGTGGAACAACACGCGGGGCATCGAGGCGGGCGCGCGCGTGCAGAACGTTTTCACCATCGCCAAAGTCGGCGCGCTGGCCGGGCTGATTGCCGCCGGCGTCCTGTTCGGGCGCGAGCCGGAGGCGATCGGGCGCAATTTCGGCCGGTTTTGGGAGATCCCCTGGACGCCGTGGGACGCGCTGCGGGTGACTGCGGTGGCGATGGTGGGCGCCCTGTTCAGCTCGGACGCATGGAACAATGTGACTTTCACCGCCGGGGAGATCCGCAACCCGCGCCGCAACCTGCCGCTGTCGCTGGCCCTCGGCGTGGGCATCGTGTCGGTGATCTATCTGGCCTGCAATCTCGTCTACCTGATGGCGCTGCCGCTCGAGGCCATCCAGCGCGCGCCCGAGGACCGGGTGGCCACGGCGGTCATCTCGAAGATCCTCGGCCCCGCAGCCACGCAGGTGATGGCGGCTGCCGTGATGGTGTCCACCTTCGGCTGCCTGAACGGCATGATCTTCGCCGGCGCGCGCGTGTATTACGCGATGGCGCGCGACGGGCTGTTTTTCGCGGCGGCGGCGCGCGTCAACCCGAAGACGCACACGCCGAACCACAGCCTCTGGATGCAGGGCGCCTGGGCGGCCTTCCTCACGCTCACCGGCCGCTACAGCGATCTGCTTGACTATGTTATCTTCGCTGTTTTGCTCTTCTACATCCTGACGATTGCGGGGCTGTTCGTGCTCCGGCGCACGCGCCCCGAGGCCGAGCGGCCTTACCGCGCCTTCGGCTATCCGGCGCTGCCGGCGGTTTACATCGTGGCAGCCGCTTTTATTGAACTGATGCTGCTTCTGTACAAGCCCAACTACACGTGGCCCGGCCTGATCCTTGTGCTCGCCGGGATTCCCGTGTACCTGGCCTGGCGGAGGCGGCGCGATTCCACATCGAGGTCTGAGGCATGAATCTCTTCGCCCGCAAGCCACTCGAGAAAATCCTGGCCGAATCCGGCTCGGACTCGCACGGGCACTCGCTCAAGCGCACTCTCACGGCCACGCAGCTGGTCTCCCTGGGCATCGGCGCCATCATCGGCGCCGGCATCTTTTCGCTCACCGGCGTGGCGGCGGCGCAGCATGCGGGGCCGGCGGTCGTCTTCAGCTTCGTGCTGGCGGCGATCGCCTGCGCCTTCGCCGGCTTCTGCTACAGCGAGTTCGCCACGATGATCCCGGTGGCGGGCAGCGCCTACACGTACGCCTACGCCACCATGGGCGAGCTGCTGGCGTGGATCATCGGCTGGGCGCTCGTGCTGGAATACGCCATCGGCGCGGCGACGGTTTCGGTCTCGTGGTCGGGCTACATGGTGTCCATCCTCGAGTCGTTCGGCATCCAGCTCCCGCAGCACCTGATCCATTCGCCCTGGGACCCCGTGCCCGGCATGATCAACCTGCCGAGCCTCATCATCATCTGGATCATCTCGGCCATCCTCATCATCGGCATCCAGGAATCGGCCCGCTTCAACGCGCTGATCGTGGCGGTGAAGCTCTCGGTGGTGATCCTGTTCATCGGGCTGGGCTATTTCTTCATCAATTACGACAACTACAAGCCGTTCCTGCCGGAAAACACCACCGGCGAATTCGGCAAGTACGGCTGGACGGGCGTGCTGGCCGCCGCCGGGCAGATCTTTTTCGCCTACATCGGCTTCGACGCCGTGTCCACGGCGGCGCAGGAGGCCCGCAACCCGAAGCGCGACATGCCGATCGGCATCGTCGGCTCGCTGGCCATCTGCACGGTGCTTTACATTCTCTACGCGGCCGTGCTGACGGGCGTTGTCAACTACAAGGAGCTGAACGTGGCGGCGCCGCTGGCGGTGGCCGTGGACCGGATGAAGAACCTGCCGTGGCTCGGCTTTCTGATGAAGCTCGGCTCGCTGGCCGGGCTGACGTCGGTGATGCTGGTGATGCTGCTCGGCCAGTCGCGCGTGTTCTACTCGATGTCGCGCGACGGGCTGCTGCCGGAGATGTTCTCCGAGCTGCACGAGCGCTTCGCCACGCCGTGGAAATCGAACGTTCTGCTCATGTTGTGCGTGGGGCTGCTCGGCGCCTTCACGCCGATCCAGCAGCTCGGCAACCTGACCTCGATGGGCACGCTTTGGGCGTTCACGCTCGTCTGCATCGGCGTGATCATCATGCGCCGCACGCACCCGGACACCCCGCGTCCGTTCCGCACGCCGCTGGTGCCTCTGGTGCCGATCCTCGGCGTGCTGTTCTGCCTTCTGCTGATGTTCAGCCTGGACCGCATCACCAAGGTGGCGTTCTTCGCCTGGATGACCATCGGCCTGGTGGTCTACTTCTCCTACAGCCGCAGCCGGAGCCACTTGCAGCTCGCCAACCGGGAGGCGGCGGCGCGGCGTCTGTAGCGGCGGGCGTTTTCCTCGCGGCGCGCCGGGTGGCCGGATGAGCAAAGCACGCCTGATCGAAATCGAGTGGCCGGACTTCGGCGCCGCCGGGGCGCCGCCCGGCTGGCGTGTCTCCCGGGACGAATACGCGCGGCGGCTCAAGCGGCTCCGGGAGCGGATGTCCGAAGAGGGCCTCACGCACTTCGCCGTGTACGGCGACCGCGAGCACTTCGCCAACCTGCTCTGGCTGACCGGCTTCGATCCGCGCTTCGAGGAAGCGCTGCTGCTCGTCGACCTCGAACAGAAGCCGCTGCTGCTGGTCGGCAACGAGTGCCGGAATTACGCTCCCGCCGCGCCTCCTGTGGCGGCTGGCGACATCCGGCTCGAATGCCACCCCGAATTTTCCCTGCCGGACCAGCCGCGCGCGTGCGGGCGGCCGCTGGGCGAGATCCTGCGCGAGTTCGGCATCGACGCCCACTCTCGGGTCGGCACGGCCGGCTGGAAGCCGCTCGCCCCGCCCGAGCGGCTCGACCTGCCCGGATTCATCGCCGACGAGCTGCGCTTCGCCGCCGGCTACGAGAACGTGGTCAACGAAACGCGCCTCATGATCCGGTTGCGGCAGCAGGCCGATCCGCAGGAGATCGCCTTCTTCGAGTGGACGAACACGCTGGCCAGCGAAGGGATGAAGCGCGTGCTGCGGGCGCTGAAGCCCGGCGCGCTCGACTACGCGCTGCTCGAGGAGGCGCGCTACAACGGCGTGCCGCTCGGCTGCCACATGACGCTCAAATGCGGCAACAACCGCACGAGCCTCGCCAGCGCCTGCGGCGAGCGCGTGGCGCGCGGCGGGCGCTTTTCGTGCGGCATCTGCTACTGGGGCGCCAACTGCTGCCGCTGCGGGTGGGTGGCCGAGAGCGCGGCGGACCTCCCGGAGGCGGCCCGCGGCTATGTGGAGGAGTTCGCCGGGCCGTACTTCGAGGCGATGGGCGCCTGGTTTGCGGCGCTGCGCATCGGGGCTTCGGGCGGCGATCTGTGGCGCGCGATCCATGAGCGGCTTCCCTTCGGGCGGTTCGGGGTGTTCCTCAACCCCGGCCACCTGATCCATTTCGACGAGTGGCTGGCCGCGCCCGCTTTCGAGGGCTCTGCGGAGACGCTGTCGAGCGGCATGGTGATGCAGTCCGACGTCATCCCCTCGCACCCTGTTTTTTACTCGTCGCGGATGGAAGACGGCTACCTCCTGGCCGACGCCGCGCTGCAAGGCGAGCTGGCCGCGCGATTCCCCGACCTGATGGAGCGATGCCTGCGGCGCCGCGATTTCATGCGGAGCATGCTCGGGCTGCCCGTCGGCGACGACGTGTTGCCGCTTTCCAACCTTTGCGGCGTCGTGCCGCCCTGGCTGCTGCGGCCGGGGCTCGTTTTTGCGCTATCCTGAGGCAAGCCCCGTTTGGAAAGGAAGGGGCTTCCCATGATGAGACGCGTCCTTTGCCTTGCCGCACTGGCGGCGATTTTTGCATTGGGCCTCGCGGCCGCCGAAAAGCCGAACTTTTCGGGAGTCTGGAAACTGAACAACGCCAAGTCGGACTTCGGCCCCATGCCGGCCGGGCCCGAAAAGTTCGAGCGCACCATCGACCACAAGGATCCGGGCCTGAAAATGACCACTGTGCAGGCATTCCAGGGCCAGGAGCGCTCCAGCGAAGTCGAGTATACGATCGACGGCAAGGAGAAAACGGTGGAGACGCCGATGGGGCCGATGAAGGTCACGCCCGCATGGAAGGGCGACAATCTCGAAATCACGGTGGTCCGCGAAATCCAGGGCAACCAGATCAAGTCCGTGGAAACCTGGAGCCTGTCCGAGGACGGCAAGACGCTGACGGTGAAAACCGACATCAGCACGCCGCAGGGCGACTTCGCGCTGAAGTTCGTCATGGACAAGCAGTAGCCGGAGCCCGAAATCCTGATGCCGCGGGCGGGGCCCGATCATCGATTTCAATGTATGGCGTCTCCGGCCCGCGGCGTCAGCGTGTTTGAGCGCCCGCAGCACCCCTTCCGCTTCTACGACACGCTGGTTGTCGTTTTCGTCACAGTCCTTCTCATCTCCAATCTGATCGGGCCCAAGATTTGCGCCATCGGGCCGTTCCGCATCAGCGGGGCGCAGCTGCTGTTCCCCATCACCTACATCTTTGGCGACATCTTCACCGAGGTTTACGGCTACGCCGGCTCGCGGCGCGCCATCTGGCTGGGCTTTTTCGGCTCCGCGCTGATGGCGATGTTCGGCATGCTGGTGGTCTGGCTGCCGCCGGCGCCGGACTTCCGCTATCAGGAGGCGTTTGCCATCGTCTTCGGGTTCGTGCCGCGCATGGTGGCGGCGAGCCTTCTGGCCTATTGGGCGGGCGAGTTCGCCAACTCCTACGTCATGGCGAAGATGAAGGTCTGGACCCGCGGCCGCGCGCTGTGGATGCGCACCATCGGCTCGACGATGGTGGGCCAGCTGGTCGACTCGATGGTGGTGATGACGGTGGCATTCGCCGGCCGCGAGTCCTGGATGACCATTCTGAACCTCATCTTCAGCGGCTACATCGGCAAGGTGCTGTACGAGGCGGCCATGACGCCGGTCACCTACCTGGTGGTCAACGGGCTGAAGCGCGCCGAGGGGGTGGACGTCTACGATGTGGCGACGAATTTCAGCCCGTTCGCCAAGGGAAGGGAAGGCGAAGAGTTCGTCCCGCTCTCCCCGGCGCTGGAGCCGCAGCCGGACGCTGGCGGCGCCGACTGAAACGCGGCCCCCGTTTGCAGCATCCATCATCGGGAACTTGGGTTACACTGAAAGTGGTGCAAGCTCTGGGACTGGCACTGGCACTGGCTGCCAACAGCCAAGCGGTGGGGAGTGTCGCGGTATGAGACGGTTCGGATTCTATGCCCTCGTCATGGTGCTGGCCCTGCTCGCCCCGGCGGCGAACACGGCTTCCGCGCAGCGCCGGAGACAGGCCTCCGACAACGGGCAGCGGGAAACCATCGCCCGCCCGATGACGGAGAAGGAGCGGCGCAAACAGGAAGAGCGGCGCCGCAAGGAGCTGGAGTCGCCTTACCGGAAGTGGCTGGAAGAGGACGTCGTCTACATCATCACCGACGAAGAGCGGCGGGCGTTCAAGAACCTGCAAACCGACGAGGAGCGCGAGCAGTTCATCGAGCAGTTCTGGCTGCGCCGCGACCCCACGCCGGACACGGTGGAAAACGAGTACAAGGAAGAACATTACCGCCGCATCGCCTACGCCAACGAGCGCTTCGCCTCGGGCATCCCGGGGTGGAAAACCGACCGCGGCCGCATCTACATCACCTTTGGCCCTCCCGACGAGATTGAATCGCATCCCTCCGGCGGCACTTACCAGCGGCCATGGGAGGAGGGCGGCGGCACGACCGCAGTCTATCCGTTCGAGAAGTGGCGTTACCGGTACCTGGAAGGGGTCGGCATGCAGACCGACATCGTCATCGAGTTCGTCGACAAGTCGATGACCGGCGAATACCGCATGACGATGGACCCGAGCGAGAAGGACGCGCTGCTGATGGTGCCCGGCGCGGGCCTCACCCTGATGGAGCAGATGGGCCTGGCGGACAAGGCCGACCGCTTCAACCGCACCGACGGCACGCGCCTCGGCGTGGGCAACTCGCCGCTGCCGGCGCGCATGAACCAGTTCGAGCGGCTCCAGCAGTACGCCGACCTCCAGAAGGCGCCCAAGATCAAGTTCCGCGACCTCGAGGCGCAGGTCAACTCGCGCATCCTGTTCAACCTGCTGCCGATGCAGGCCCGCGCGGACTTCTTCCCGATGACGGCCTCCACGGTGTTGACCTCGATCACGCTCCAGTTCAACCGCAAGGACCTGCAATTCAAGCAGGAAGGCGAGATGTCGAAGGCGGTCGTCAACATCTACGCGCGCATCACCTCGATGACGCGGCGCGTGGTGAACGTCTTCGAGGACGTGGTCTCGATCGACGTGCCCACGTCGATGTTGCAGGAGGCGGCGCAGGGCGTCTCCATTTACCAGAAGTCGATCCCGCTGCCGCCGGGCATGTACCGCCTGAACGTGGTTGCCAAGGATGTCGTCGGCGGCAACATGAACAACTACGAGATGGCGCTGAACGTCCCCCGCATGGAGGAGGACGTTCTGTTCGCCAGCTCGCTGGTGCTGGCCGACGTCCTCGAGAAGGTTCCGACGCGCAGCATCGGCACCGGCCAGTTCGTCATCGGCACCTCGAAGGTGCGCCCGCGCGTGGGCGAGACGTTCCGCCGCCACGAGAAAATGGGCATTTACATGAAGCTGTACAATTTCCAGCCCGACGAGCAGAGCGGCAAGCCGAAGGGCGAGATCGTCTACGAGATCGTGCGTGACTCCGACAACAAGCCGGTGCTCGAGTTCGTGGAGGAAGCCGCGGCGCTGGAAGGTTCGGCTGCCCAGGCGACCATCGAGAAGCTGTTGCCTCTGGCGAACTTCGAGCCGGGCAAGTATACTTTGAAGGTCAAGGTCGTCGACAAGCTCAAAAACGCGAGCTTGACACAGTCGGCCCAGTTTACTGTGCTGTAAACAGGAGCGCCCGGCCGGCGGCCGGACGCCGCGAGCGGAAATGAAGCTCATGTGCCGCACTGCCGCGCTGGCGCTGGCTGCGTTGCTGGCCAGCCATTCGCCGCACGCATCCGGGGCGGAGCTGAAGCTGTTCGGCTCCATCAGCGGGCAGGTGCGCAACAGCGCGGGCGTCGGCCAGATGGGCGCCGTGGTGCTGCTGCTGAACCGCTCCGAGCGCGTCATCCAGAGGGCGCTGACCAGGCCCGACGGATGGTTCCGCTTCGACGCCCTGCCCCCGGACACCTACACGGTGCGCGTCTCGCTGGCGAGCTTTGTGCCTGCGGTTCGCAACCACATCGTGGTTCGGCCGGGCGTGGAGAGCTTTCTCAACATCCAGCTGGCGCACCTGTTCAGCTCCATCGAGTTGGTCTACGCGCCGCCCGGCCAGACCGGCTTGCTGAGCGAGGACTGGAAATGGGTTCTGCGCTCCTCCACGGCCACTCGCCCCGTTCTCCGGCTGCTGCCGCAGGACACAGCCTGGCGGACCGCCTCGGGCTCCCGTTCCGCCGGGGTCTTCAGCCCGCTGCGGGGCGTGATCCGCATCTCGGGCGGGGAAGGGTCGCTGGTGCCCACGATGGGGAGCGAGCCGGATCTCGGCACGGCGTTCGCCCTGGCGACCTCACTGTTCGGCAACAACGAGATCCGCCTTAGCGGCAATGTCGGCTACGGTTCGACGTCCGGAACGCCGACGGCGGGCTTCCGCACATCGTATTCGCGCGAAGGCGGCGGTTCGTCGCCCTCGCCGGAAGTGGAATTGACGGTGCGCCAGGCGGCGCTCCGGCAGGCGGGCGCGGGCTTCGTCCATGGACAGGGCGCTCCGGTGGAGACGCCGGTGCTGCGCACGATGTCGGTCCGCGTGGGCGACCGCCTCGAGCTCGCGCCAGGGCTTCAGCTCTCTTACGGAGCGATGCTCGAATCGGTCGTTTTCATCGACCGGTTGAATCTGCTCAGCCCGTATGCGAGGCTGAGCTGGGACCTTGGCGAGCTGGGCGTGATCGAGTCCGGCTTCGCCGCCGGCGCTCCGGCCTGGGATCTGATCGCCGGCGAGGATTCCTTCGAAAACAGCCTCTCCGGACTCGCCCTGTTCCCGAGAGTTTCGTTGCGCAACGGCGTGGCGCGCGTCCAGAAGAGCCAGTCCCTGGAGCTGGGTTACCGCAAGACGGCCGGGACGCGCACCTTCGCCGCGGCAGTGTATCAGGATGCGCTGCGGGACGCCGCGCTGACGGCTTCCGGCGAGCCGTTTCTGGCCAGGGGAGAGCTGCTGCCGGACCTGGCGTCGTCGAGCTACGTCTTCAACATCGGCGACTACCGCGGCTTCGGCTACATGGCGTCATTCACACAAGAACTGTGGAACGCCTGGTCGGCGGGATTCGCAGCCGGCGCAGCGTCCATGCTGGCCTACAACGCCGGGGCGCTGGCAGGCTCCGGCGGCGAGGTTCGCGCCGGAATTCACCCGGTGCGGCGGCCCTGGACGTCGTTGCGGGTGTCTGGCCTCATCCCTGCCACCGGCACGCGTTTCGTCACCACATATCTGTGGACTTCGGGCGGCACGGCGGGGCCGGGCCACGCGTTTCTGACGCAACGCTGGCAGCCGCAACTCGGACTGAACGTCCAGCTCCGGCAGCCCCTGCCGGTCTCGGCCGGGCCGGGACGGCTGGAAATGACCGCCGAATTGCGCAACCTCCTCGCTCAGGGCTACCTCCCGATCACCTCCCCGGACGGCCGGCGGCTGTGGCTGATCCAGATGCCGCGTGCGGTGCGGGGAGGCATCAGCTTCATCTTCTGAAGCCCGCGGCCGCTCGACCACTTTCTTGCCAACTGGCGGGGAAGTCCTGGTACTTTTCGCTTGAAACCGGCGTGGAGGTCATGGTACTCTTGTCTAAACCGTAAGGTTCATGTCAAGGAGGAGCTTGTGAAACGTACCTTTCTGCTGCTGGTCTGTGCCGCCGCCGTTTCTTCGGGTGCGGTCATCAATCTTTCCAATCAGGGCTTCGAGAGCGGCAATCTTTCGGGGTGGACCGCCACCGGGACTGTCACCGCTTCCGGGGCAACGGTGATTGGCCAGTGGACCGTGACTCACGCAGGATCCTACATGGCCTGGCTGGACTCGAATGACATATTCGTCCCGGATCTGGAAACGTTTTTCGGGCTCAGCGCCGGTACGCTATCCAGCGGATTGCCTTCGCCATTTGGGTCCCCAACCAATGGCGCCGGCATCTATCAGGACTTCACCGGCAATGCCGGAGACACCGTGACCATGTATTGGGCGTACGTGGCCCGGGATTACGAGTCTTTCAATGACCCCGCATTTGCCGTGATCCGCGGGCCGGGCGGCTTACAGCAGGTCACCGTCCTGGCAAGCATTTACAGCGGGGGTATTACGGTCGGTGATTTCGGGGCAACAGGCTGGCACGCGTTTACCTACGTGCTGCCTTTCACCGGGAGCTATCGCCTTGGATTCGGCGTAGTCAATACGTGGGACGAGGGCTTGGACGGCGCGTTGTTTCTGGACAATGCGGCTGGCAGTTTGTCCGGCAGCCAGATTCCCGAGCCGGGCACGTTCTTCCTGTTCGCCGCCGGGCTGGCCGCGGCGGTCTTTCTCCGGCGGCGGTAAGGATTCCCCGAGACAGCGCAGCGCGGGGAGGCGCCGTCTCCCCGTTGCCTCGCGCGCCGGCATGCCACGTGTGCGATAGAATGGCGGCGACCCTGAGGAGGTTTCCGCATGACCGCACGCCGCGATTTTCTCAAGTCCGCCTCTGCCGGACTGCTGGTCACCACGCCTTCGGTTGCCCTCACCTATCAGGCGAATTCCACCGTCGAAGTCGGCATCATCGGCTGCGGCGGCAGGGGCAACTGGATTGCGCCCTTTTTCCCCGAATTCGCCGGGGCCCGCGTCGTCGCGTTGGCCGACGTCCAGCGCGCCAACCTGGAATCCACCGCCGAAAAGCTGAAGGTGGACAAATCCCGCACTTACCTTGGGCCCGAGGCGTACCTCGAACTCATCCATTCGCCGCTCGACGCGGTCGTCATCGAAACGCCCACCATTTACCACCCGCCCGCCGGCCTCGCCGCAGTGAAGGCAGGCAAGCACGTCTTCATGGCCAAACCGGTGGCGGTGGACGTGCCGGGCTGCCGCACGGTGCTCGAAAGCGGCAACCTGGCGCGCCAAAAGAAGCTCAGTTTTTGGGTCGATTTCCAGAGCCGCGCCCGGGATGCGTACAGGGAAACGGTGGAGCGCGTCCGCCGCGGCGACATCGGCAAGCCCGCCTTCGCGCAGGTCTTTTATTACGCCGGCCGTCCCTGGCGCGATAAAGGCGAGCCGGGCATGGATCCCGAGCAGCGCCGCATCCTGAACTGGTTCGGCGACCGGCTCCTCAGCGGCGACATCATCGTCGAGCAGAACATCCACGTCATCGACATCGCCAACTGGCTGCTGGGGGCGCGTCCGCTGAAGGCGCACGGCACGGGCGGCCGAACCGACTGGCGCGGCACGCCCAACGACTACGGCGACGCCTGGGACCATTTCGCCGTCACTTTCTGGTACCCGGACGGCGTGCACGCGTCCTTCTCTTCCCATCAGCTGAACGGCGCGCTGAGCGATCTCTGCGTCCGCGTCTTCGGCATCCACGGCTGCGCCGACACGCATTACGGCGGGACAATCCGGATTTTGGGGAAAAATCCCTGGACCGGCGCGGAAAAAGACGATATATTCCGCGGCGGCGCCATCCAGAATGTAAAAGATTTTGTCGCCTCGATTCGCGAGCAAAAGCCGATTTACAATTACGAAGTCTCCGTCGAATCGAATCTCACGGCCATTCTCGGCCGCACGGCCGCCTATCGGGAAGCCACGGTGACATGGGACGAGATGATGGCCGCCAACGAGCGCTGGGAAGCCCCGCCGCTGAAATTGAGATATTGACGCGCCGGCGGCCTGCCGTCGGCGGGGCGCCTCTCGAAACAGCCGGTTCATGGCGATGACTGCGGGGCACCGGCAAAATTTCCCCGCACGGCTGCGGTCTGCCGCGCCGGCTTTTCGCGCCATCGCCTCGTGCGGAACGTTGGAGGCGGATACTTCGCCTTCCTGGCATGCTCCCGAAGGGGGAGGCACTCGTCACACGCAAACCTTCACATCGAGGCAGCAGCGCTGAAGCGGGCGGCGCTACTGGCCTACTTCGCCGGCGCCGGCCGCCGCGGTCCCGGAGGCGACACCCAGCCCGGCGGCGGGTTGTACTCGGGCCGCGTCCGCGTCTCGGTGGCAGTGGGGAAATCGGACGGCGCCTTTTGCGTGACCTTCCCGGTGGCCGCCCACTCCGTGCCGCGCTGGAAGGTGGTGATGAAGCCGACGCAATTCATCGCCGCGATGTCGTGGCCGAGCACGGTGTGGAACACGCGCCCCTTGCCATACCCGATTGCCATCAGGATCGGTTCCTCGCGGCCTGTGCCTTTGTTGGCCGGGTCCGACCAGGCGGCCGACAGGATGGTCATGTTCTCGCCCGGGCCGCGCAGGTGCGCGTACAGCTCGTCGGCCACGTGCATCCACTCGTCCGGCAACCCCTGCGTCACCGGGTGGTCCTTCACGAGATTGCGGATCCGGAACGGCAGCCGCGCGCCGTGGCTTCCGGCGGGCCCGGGCGACGTGTCGCTGATCACCTTGCCTTCTTTGACGTACCAATAGGGGCCGTGTTTTTCGTTGCGGCCGCGCCAGCCGCCGACGCCGATCATGAGGTTGTACTCGCGCCAGTTGGGGAACGCATTGTCGGCCGCGTGCACGGAGACGAAGCCTCCGCCGTTGCGCACGTAGGCCTCAAACGAAGCCTTCAGTTCATCAGGCCAGCGCTCGTCCGGCGCGTCGTAGTTGCCGACCACGGCCTTGTACTTGCCCCACTCCGGCCGGAATTGCGAGAAATCGCCGCCCTTGGGCGGCGCGATGACCACGGTGACGTCGAACAGGCCTGTTTCCTCAAGCATCCGTTTGAGGTACGGCGTCGTTTCTTCCCAGGCGTGATACGGGCCGCCCTGCTCGCCCGTGAGAATCATCACGGGGATCTTCGGGCCGGGCTTCTGCCCGCACACAAGCAGCGGCGCGCCCAGCGCGGCCAGACAAAGAAACCAGCGGCGAATCATGATGACACTCCTTCAGTCCGCCTTGATTTTACATGGAGCGCCGCCCGGCGCGCGAGCCGCCGCGCCCGCGGGCTTGCACCGCCCTTCAGCGGCGGCGCAACCACGCAGCAGCCAGCAGCCCGAGCCCCACAAGCGCCGCCGTCGCCGGCTCGGGTATCTCCCCCAGCCCCCGCACTTCGTAAATGCCGATCATCCCCTCTCCCGTCTCCGGATGTACGGCGATCAAACGCGCGTAAGGAGAAGTGCCGGTCAGCAACACCGTGTTGCCCCAGTAGTAATAAAGCTCCCCGATTCCCGCGAAGATGGGGTGGTTGGTCGTAGGGGCGAAGGCGCCAAGGATGAAGTTGTAGGGCGGCGCGTACTGAAAACTGAAGTTCGCCAGGAAAGGATTGAAATAAAAATCCTCGGCGAAATTCCCGGTCCCGCCCGCCAGGTAAACGTTGCCGCCGTTATTGACGTACTGCGTCAACACATCGGGATCGTATCCGTACGGGTCGCCCCCCAGAAAAATGCCCGTGTACGCCGACAGCGTGGGAAGATCGAACGGTATTGAAGTGTCCACCGTGACCGTGTGCCCGGCGGCGCTGATTGCATTGATGAGGCCGCTGTCGTTCAGCCCGAAGCCTTGAGAGTAAATCAGAAAACTGCCGCCGGACCCCCCGGCGAAGTAGTTCGCAATGTTCACGCCGAACGCGGGGCCGTTGACTGCCGAGCTGGACAGCGTCCACTCGTCGTGGTTCACGATGACGATGCCTGCCTGGACGGGCGCAGCGAACATCAGGGCGCAGGCGGCGAGCAGAACAGGGTTGGTTTTCATTTTCAGTGATTCTCCTCCTTTTGTCCGGTCCTGGTCAGTATAGAACGTCCCCGGGAATCCGGCAAGCGCCTTTTCCGCTTCCTCGCCGGCAACGCCCGCCGCTCACGCCTGCTATACTGCGCCCGTGTTCCGGCACGTGCTCGTCGCCGACTGGAGCGCCCGCTCGCGCCCGGCGCCCGCGCGCCCCGTGCGCGACGCCATCTGGTGGCATGCGACCTGGCTTGGCGAGCCGCGCTATTGCCGCACGCAGGCGCAGGCGGAAGAGGAGATCCGGGAGGCGCTTTCCACCGCGCCGGGTCCGGTGCTGGCCGGCTTTGATTTCTGCTTCGCGCTGCCGGCATGGGCCATGCACCGGCTCGGCGGCTGGCGCGGGCTTTGGAAGCTGCTTGCGGATCCGGCCATGGGCGCCCCGGCCGCTGTCGCGCTCTCTCTGAACCGGCTGCTCGGCGGCGGCCGCGGCGGGCCATTCTGGGGCTGCCGCGAGATTCCGCGCAAGCCGCGGCCGTATTGCTGGACCGAATTCCGCGACTGCGAGCTACGGCTCAAGCGGCGCGGACTGCACCCCAAGCCGGTGTTCCAGCTTTCCGGCGCAGGAGCGGTGGGAGCGCAAAGCTTGGCGGGCGTAGGCGTCCTCGAACGGTTGCGGCGCCGGCTCGGGGCCCGCGTCTGGCCGTTCGAGCCGGCTGGCGCGGCGAGCGTCCTGTTCGCCGAAGTCTGGCCCGGCCTGCTCGGGCGCGCGCCGTCCGCCGAACCCATCCCCGACCGCTGGCAAGTGCTCGCGCTGGCCGAGGCATTGCAAGGTGCCGCTTTGCCGCAGCCGCCGCCAGTGGCGAAGCTCGAAGGCTGGATCGCCGAGCTTCCGGCGGACCGGCCGCATCCGCAATCGGCTACACTAAACGGTAAGTCATGAAGGCGCTCGTTTACGTTACCTTGAAAAAAACGGTGCTGGACCCGCAGGGCGCCACGATCGCCCGCGCGCTGCAAAGCATGGGCCATCCGGAGATCACCTCCGTGCGGCAAGGCAAGTACTTTGAAATCGAACTGGAGGGCGCCGACCGGCAGCAGGCTTTGGCGACGCTGAACCGCATCGCCGAGGACGTGTTGTCGAATCCCGTGATCGAGGAGTTCCGCGTCGAACTGTCCGGGTCCTGAGCAGCCGCAGGCCGCGCGCCATGCCGCCGCGCGGGGAGGCTGCCCGCATTGGAGGAGTCCGTATGTGCGGCATTGTCGGCTATATCGGGCCGCGAAAACCGCTGCCAATTCTGATGGAAGGACTGCGCCGGCTCGAATACCGGGGCTATGACTCCGCCGGCGTCGCTGTCATCGGCCGCGACGGCCGACTGGAGATCCGGCGCGCCTCGGGCAAGCTGCGCAACCTGGAGGAGGCGCTGCGCCGGTCTCCCGCCGACGGCTGGTACGGCATCGGCCACACGCGCTGGGCGACGCACGGCCGTCCCACGGAGGAAAACGCCCACCCCCACCGCGACAGCCGCGGCAATATCGTCGTCGTTCACAACGGAATTATCGAGAATTATCTCGAATTGAAGGCTGAACTGGCAGCCCTCGGCCACCGGTTCGGGACGGAAACTGACACGGAAATCATCCCCCATCTGATCGAGGAATGCTTCGCGGGGAATCTGGAAGAGGCCGTGCGCCAGGCCGTCGGGAGGCTGAAGGGGATCTTCGCCATCGCGGTCATCAGCCGCCTGGACGCGGGCAAGATCGTGGCGGCGCGCCAGGGGCCGCCCGTGGTGGTCGGCGTGGGCGAGGGCGAGTACTTCGCCGCCAGCGACATTCCGGCCATTCTGCCTCACACCCGCGACGTCTTTTTCCTCCAGGACGGGGAAATGGCCGTGCTCACGCCCGGGGGAGTGCGGCTGTGCCGCTTCGACGGCAAGCCCGTGCAGCGCGCGCTTTCCCGCATTCAGTGGGACCCGGTGCTCGCTGAAAAAGGCGGCTACCGGCATTTCATGCTCAAGGAAATTTACGAGCAACCGCGCGCCGTGCGGGACACGATTCTCAACCGGGTGGGCCAGGAAAGCGGGCGGATTTTCCTCGATGAAATGCAGATTTCCCCGGAGCAGTTCGCCTCTTTCCGGGAGGTGAAGATCGTCGCCTGCGGGACTTCCTGGCACGCAGCGCTGGTCGGCAAGTTCATGATCGAAAGGCTGGCGCGGCTGCCGGTGGAAGTCGACTACGGCAGCGAGTTCCGCTACCGCGACCCGCTGGTCGGGCCGGAGACGCTGACCATCCTGATTTCGCAGTCGGGCGAGACCGCCGACACGCTGGCGGCGCAGCGGGAGGCGAAACGGAAGGGCTCGCCGACGCTGGCCATCTGCAATGTGATGGGCGCGATGATGGCCCGCGAGGCCGCCGGCGTGCTGATGACGCATGCGGGGCCGGAAATCGGCGTGGCCTCCACCAAGGCGTTCACCGCGCAGCTGGCGGCGCTGTTCCTTCTGGCGATGTATCTCGGACAGGTGCGGGGCGAGCTGGATGCGGAATTTTCCCGCGAGCTGGCCCGCCAGCTGCTGGCTGTGCCTGCGAAAATGGAGCAGCTGCTGTCGCGCACGGAGCCTTACGAAGAGCTGGTGAAGCACCTGTTTCGCGCTTCCAATTTCCTGTACCTGGGCCGCGGCATCCATTACCCCATCGCGCTGGAAGGCGCGCTGAAGCTGAAAGAGATTTCCTACATCCACGCCGAAGGCTATCCGGCGGGGGAGATGAAACACGGGCCGAACGCGCTGATCGACGAGACGCTGCCGGTGGTGGTGATCGCCACGGCGGACCCGGACGACCCGGCCAGCGTGCAGCGGTTCGAAAAGACTCTCTCCAACATGGAGGAAGTGAAGGCCCGCGGCGGCCGCGTGCTCTGCCTGGCGACCGAGGGCATGGCCGCGGCGGCAGAGCGAAGCGACGACGTGCTCCTGGTGCCGCCGGCGCCCGAGCTGTTGTTGCCGCTGCTCGAGGTCATTCCCTTGCAGCTGCTGGCCTATCACATCGCCGTGCGGCGCGGCTGCGATGTGGACCAGCCGCGCAATCTCGCCAAGAGCGTTACGGTGGAATAGGGATGCGGCAGGAGCACGGCGAATTCCGCATCGCGAGCCGGGGCCAGGGCCTGTACGAATTCACCGGCGAGGTCGAGGCCTGGGTGCGCAAGACCGGCATCCGCGACGGGCTTCTCACGCTGTTTTGCCGCCACACCTCGGCCTCCCTCCTCATCCAGGAGAACGCCGACCCCGACGTGCGCACGGACCTGTTGCAATACTTCGCCCGCATCGCCCCGGAAGACCCGCGCGCCTATGTCCACACCATCGAGGGCGATGACGACATGCCGGCGCACCTGCGCGCGGCGCTGACGCAGGTGCATCTCTCCATCCCGGTGCGGGACGGACGGCCTGTGCTCGGCGCATGGCAGGGAATCTACCTCTTTGAACACCGCCGCGGCAGCCATGTGCGGCACGTGGCGGCGCACCTGGCCGGGGAATGACGCGGCCGGTTTGCGATAGGATACCCGCAAGGAGAATTCCATGGAACTCACCCGCAGGCAGTTCTTCGCGTGGGCGGCGGCTGCGGCCGCGGCCACGGAAATCGACGCGGCCACGGGCATGCCGGTGCGTCCGCTGGGCAGCACCGGCGAGAAGGTGTCCCTGCTTGCGTTCGGCGCCGGCAGCCGCTGGCTGATGTACAAGTCCGAGGACAAGGCGCTCGAGGCCCTCGACCGCGCCCTTCAGGCGGGCGTCAACTACGTGGACTCCGCCGCCAGTTACGGCGACGGGCAGAGCGAGCGGTGGATCGGCCAGTATCTGAAATCCCGCAAGAAAAACTTCTTCCTCGTCACCAAGCTCGGCGGCGACCGCACCTTCTCCGGCACCATGAAGCTGCTCGAGCGCTCGCTGAAGAACCTCGGCGTTTCCCGGGTGGACCTGTTGCACATCCACTCGCTGGGCAGCCAGGAGGACCTTTCGCGGATCGAGGCGCCGGAAGGGCAGCTCAAGGCGATGCTGCGCGCAAAGGAAGAGAAGATGACGCGGTTCATCGGCGTCACCTGCCACACCGACCCGGCGGTGCTGAAGACGGCTCTGGAACGGCACCCGTTCGATTCCGTGCAGATGGCGTTGAACATCGCCCAGATCGGCAACGCGCGCCCGTCGGACCGCGCCGGCGAGGGCATGACCGGGGCGTCGGGCTTTGAAGCCGTGGCGATGCCGGTGGCGCTGCGCAAGAAGATCGGGCTGACGGCGATGAAGGTCTTCGCGCAGGAAAAGCTGCTCGGCCAGGCGAGTCCGGAAATCCTGCTCCGCTACGCGATGACGCTGCCGGTGGCCGCCTGCGTGGTGGGCATGCCCTCGCTCGAACACATCGATTTCAACATCCGGGTCGCAAAGAATTTCCGTCCGCTTTCCGAGACGGAGATGAAACAGCTTCCGGCCAAAGTTTCCTCCGCCTTGCGCGCTTCCATCGATCGCTTTTTCGCCGATCACGTGGATGCCTGAGCGGCGGCCTTTCCGCAGTGCAAGGCGGGCAAAGCCGCAGTTGTCCGCGAATTTGTGTCTGGTTTTTCACCGGAGAAGACAGAAAAGATCGCCCGGGCGGGCCGCGCGGCCCGCACGGACTTCCCGATTCAGGCAAGGTCATGCAACAGAATCACCCCGGACGGCGCAACCCGGAGCAGCTGGAAAAATACCTGCGGGACGCCAGGGACTACTGGTTTCACGTCTACAAGCCGCATGAAGGCGATGTCATCGTCGACATCGGCGCCGGCCGCGGCGAGGACGTTTACGCATTCTCCCTTGCGGTGGGGCCGGAGGGCCGGGTCTGGGCCATCGAAGCCCACCCGGAGAACTTCCGCCACCTGACGGATTTTTGCCAGGCGTACGGGCTGGCCAATGTCACCTGCCTGAACCTGGCCTGCGCCGACCGGCCGGGACAGATGCAGGTGGAAACCTTGCCGGTGTGGGAATCGAATTACGTCCGCGAAGGCGCGCCCTCGCCGACCTCGTATCCCGTGGAGGCGATTCCCTTCGACGCCATCTGCCGGCGCTACAACATCCGGCGCATCGACTTTCTCAAAATGAACATCGAAGGGGCGGAGCGCACCGCGCTGCCGGGCTGCCGCGAGGCGCTGCGCCGCACGCGCCACTGCTGCATCGCCGCCCATGATTTCCGCGCCGACCGCGGCGAAGGCGAGCATTTCCGCACCCGCGCTTTCGTCTGCGACTTTCTTTCCGACCTAGGCTTCACGCTGGTGACGCGCGACGACGATCCCCGCTACTACGTCCCCTACCACATCCACGGCTACCGCCCGGGACAGCGGTGAACGCACCTTCTGCCGCAGAAGCGCCGCCGGTCGGTCAGGCGTGTTGCTGGCGGAAGCGCCGGATTTCGGCGCGGCATTGGCCGAGCAGCTCCGCCAGAGGATGCTCGCCCCAGTAGACGTGCTGATAGCCTACGGCCACGCTGTGCAGATACATGACGGCGAGCCGCGCGCGCCCGCCCTCGCGGCGGAAGGCCCAGCGGTACTCGCCGCTGGAAACCAGCCAGACGCACTCGCCGGCGCCGGAGGTTTCCAGGTCATCGAGAGCGGCCCACAGGTCGCCGAGCGCAGCGCCGGCATCGGCGGCGTAGACGCAATGCTCTTCCTGCTCGTCGCCGATGCGGCATTCCAGGCGCCCGAAGTCGTCCGTGCCGAGAGAGAAGCGCATACGGCCATCTTAGCGAGTTCCGCATGCGCTTCTCCGGTTAGGCCCGCGTGCCGGCCCATTGCGGCCGGCGACCGAAACAGAATGGCGTGAAACTTCTTGCCTTTCCCCGCAGTCATTACTTTTTTCAGGGCCGCCCGCACGGCGCCTCCAAGGGAAACGCGAGAGAACAATGGAGCTTTTGCATCGCGTCAACCGGCAGAAGCTTTGCCGGGCAGCAGCGAAGTGTTTCAACGAAGAAACGGCCGTCAGCAGCCCGAGCGGGGAAGCCTGGGCGCCGGCATCGCCCGTGTACCCGCTCCTTGTTCTGATGGAGGCGTTGCCGAAGGAATCGCGCGCGACCGTGCTGGAGGCCGTCTCCGACGGGGATCTCGATCCGAAGGAGGCCACAGTTCTGTTCATCGCTTGTCATGACGCCTGCCATCGTTCCCGGATCCACAGGCAGAATTTCCTCTCGTGCTGGGTGGATTCGATGGGCGGCGACTGTTGGGGGATCGACTTCTACACGACTGCGGGCAGCGGCTACGCCGTCAACATAGCCAGCGAAGGATACGGCGACGCGGCCCGGTATTCGATCCTCGGAATGTGGCGTCCCGCCGAAGACGAGCTGGCCCGCAGCGCCTGCGTGAAAGCGGCCTACGCAGCTCACTGGAATGAGTTTTACCTGCCCCCGAAGCTGGGCGAGTTTGCCCGGGGCCTCCAGCCTCTGTGGCTTGAATGTCTCGAGGAGGTTCTCAGGCAGTGCCCCTGGCACTGGGAAACGATTGCCTGCCAGATGCCGCATGAGGAAGAAATCAGGCCCGGGCGCGTGGAATTTGTCCGCTCGGTCACCGGTCTTCGCAAGGAGAGGGTGGCAGAGATGTACCGTGAAGCCGGCATCCGGATTCGGCCGGCGCCGGAGGAAACCGACGCGCCGCCCGCCGGCAAGAATGCAGCTGCGCATCGGAAGCGCGGCAGGCGGCGCCGCCACCCGGACGAAACGGCGGAAGAGGATGGCCCGGGCTATCGGCTGCTGGCGCACGCCGCGCCCTTCGATCCGGACTCTGCCAGGTTCCTGCTGGCCAACTATTGCTACGCGCTCGAACACATTTCGTCGTCCCAGCGCGCTACGGACGTGGACTGAGCGGAAGGGGAAAGCACGGCCGCGCTGTCCCTTCGGCGCTCATCCGGATGCCACGCACCGGCGGATCGTATCGAGAAGCTCGCCGGCGTGAATGGGCTTGGTGAGAAAGGCGGCCATGCCGTGATGGTGGCACAACTGGCGGAGCTGGCTGGACACTTCCGCCGTCAGGGCCAGCACGGGCGTGTGTTCGTAGCCGGGGATCCGCCGCAGCCGTTCGAGCGTTTCCAGGCCGTCCATGCCGGGCATGAACAGATCCATCAGCACCAGCCGGTACCGGCGCGCGGCCGCGGCCGCGAGCGCCGAGGGCCCGTCGGCGCAGCAGTCGACGCGGTAATCCCCCTTGGCCAACACCGCCCGCAACACGCGCTGGCTGACCGGGTTGTCGTCCACGACCAGAATCAGGTTGTCGCCATCGGCTGCGGCCGCGCCCTGGCTTTCCTGCATCTGGATGCCGGGCAGGCGGACGGGCACGCGCGCCGTGAGGCGGACGGCCGCCGAGGCCTGCTCCAGCACCAGATCCCCCTGCATGAGCCGGGCCACCTGCCGGGCCAGCGCCAGATCGAGCGCCAGGCTGTGGAAATGGCCCACCGAGCCGGATTGCCGGGTCTCGAACTCTTCCAACAGCCCGCGCAACGCCTCCACGGTGAGGCCGTTGGCGCATTCCAGGGTCAGGGCGAGCCTCATGCGGCGTCCGCCGCCCGCATCCTCGATCTTCGTGCCCACGAAGATGCCGCCGGAGGAAACCGTCCGCAGGGCATAGCGCAGCAGCAGTTGCAACAGTTGCGCCATGCGCCGCGCGTCGGCATGCACAATCCGGGGCAGGATCGGATCCACGATCCACTGGAGTTCCAGCCGCCGTTGCTCGGCCATGGCGATGAACTCCGCCATGACGGTTTGCAGCGTGTCTTGCAGGTCGAACTCCGCCTCGTCGAGCTGGGCGCAGCCGGTGACGAGCGAGGTGTATTCCAGCGTGTCGTTGAGAAGGTTCAGCAGCCCGTTGGCCGACTCGCGCGCCATCGTCGCGTATTCCCGCTGCTCGTCATTCAGCCCGGTTTCCAGCAGCAGGTCGATGGCGCCCAGCACCCCGCTCAGCGGGGTGCGGATTTCATGATGCAGGCTGGCCAGCAACTGAAGCTTCTGCCCGCCCGTGCCTTCGGCGGGCCTGGTTTCTTCCGGCGTGCCTGCCGCGGGGGGGATGGCCGGCTGGTTCTGGCGCGTCATGCAGGGGCGGTGCTCCGTTTTCCACATCGGCAAGAACCGGGCCGGACTTTACATCCCCGCGCCGCCCCGCCGGTTCAGTCCTCGCTGCGGAAGAACCCGCCGAGCGATTCGAGCGGCGATCGTTCGTCCCCGCCCGCCTGCCCGGGGGCCAGCTCGCGGCGCAGCTTTTCGAGCGTCATGCTCTGGATGATCACCCGGCCGGGGCCCCGCAGCGTGGCGAGGAACAGGCCTTCGCCGCCGAAGATGGCCGTCTTGATGCCGCCGGCGAACTGCACATCGTAGTCGACCCCTTCATCGAAGGCCACGATGCAACCCGTGTCCACTTGCAGCACCTCGCCGGGGCCCAGCTCGAACTCGATGAAATCCCCGCCTGCATGAATGAAGGCCGTGCCCGGCCCGGTGATCTTTTCCAGGATGAAGCCCTCGCCCCCGAACAGTCCCGCTCCCAGCCGCTTGACGAAGGCGATGTCGATCCGCGTGCTCGCCTGCGCGCAGACGAAGCTGTCGCGCTGCGCCAGAATGGACTGGCCGGCCTTCAGATCGAAGGCCTGGATGCGGCCCGGATAAGAGCCGGCGAAGCCCACCTCGCCCGGCGCGGTGGCGCGGAACCAGGTCCAGAACAGGGACTCCCCCATCAGCTTCCGCTTCACCGCGCCCCACAGCTTCTCCCCGATGGACTGGCCCGACATCCGGCTCTCCCACTGCACGGACGCGGTCTTGTAGACCATTTTGCCCGCCTCGGCGTAGACTTCCTGCCCCGGGCGCAGCCGGATCCGGACGACTTGCAGGTTGTCGCCCTGAATCGTGTAATCGAGCGGCTCGGCAACCGGGTAGGCGTAGTTCTGTGCTGCTGCCACGGCGGCGCCGAGGGGGGCGCCGCAGCGCGCGCAGAAACGCGCTGTGTCCGGGGCATCCGCTCCGCAACTGGTGCAATACGGCATGAGAGAAACTCCTCCGTGCGCGAAACTGTATTGTGGAGACTGCGGGCGCGGAACTCGCCTCCGGCCCCGCGCGTCCATCCTGTCAACGCCCATGATACGAAGATTGCGGCTCGCAAGTTCCCTCGTCCTTTTGCTGGTTGCGCCCGGCCCCGCCCCGGCGCGGACCGTCCCCGTGGTCTGCGGGACGGAGCGCGGCGCGCGGCTGCTCGAGCCGGCCGTGCACGAGGCGCATGCGCGCTCGTTGCGCAAGATGAAAGCGCCGCTGCGGGCGGCGCAGCCGGCTCCGCTGGCCCGCGATTCCGGCGACATCGCCGTGATGGACGCCGCCGGCGGCGTGGTGATGGAGCCGAACCCCTTCAATCTGACCGGCCGCAGCATTGTCTTCGAGCCGGCCGACACGCGGGCTGCGCGCTACCGCCTCCGCACGGGCCCGCAGGCGTTCGATGACGCCGCGGCCGCCCGCGGGCAGGCGCTCGCCGGGCTGGGCGACGACGACTTTCGCGCCGTCGACCTGCCCTTCGCATTCCCGTTCTTCGGGCAGGAGCACCGCCGCATGCTCGTCCACTCGGACGGCAATGTGACCTTCGGCCAGGCGGACGCCGAGTCGACGGCCAGGAGCCTCGGCCGCCTCGTGGCCGGGCCGCCGCGCATCGGGCCGCTGTTCGCCGACCTGGATCCTTCCCGCAGCGGCACGGTGTCGGTTTTTCTGGAAGTCTCGCGCGCCGTTGTCACCTGGCGCGACGTGCCCGAGTACCGCGATTTCGGCGCCGGGCCGCGCCAGACGTTCCAGCTGGTGATCCATGCCTCGGGGCGGATCGAGTTCCACTTCCTTGACGGCGCGCCGTCGGCTGCTGTGGTGGGCATCGCGCCCGGCTACCTCCAGGGCGCGGCGGAAATTGTCGACTATGACGATCCGCCCGCAGGCGAGCTGGCCGCTGCGGTGGCCGAGCGGTTCGGCAGCGAGCGCGCGCTCGACATTGTCCGCGTCGCGCAACGGTTCTACGAGACCCACGAGGACGCCTACGACTATCTGGTGGTCTTCAATTCGCTCGGCATTCCGGCGGCCTCGGGCGCGGTGGCCTACGAAGTCACCGTGCGCTCCAACGTCACCGGCATCGGCGACGCGCCCGTCGACCAGGGCTATATGTACGGCTCGGCCTACCGTCTCCAGGCGGTGATGAACATGGGGCCGTTGAGCCAATACCCGCGGGACCCCAACCAGCGCGCGGGCACGCGGGGCGCCATCACCGGCGATACAACGCTCTCCATCCTTGGCCACGAGGCCGGCCATCTGTTTCTCGCGCTGGCCAGCGTGCGCGACCCGGCGCGCCCGGACGACCGGCCCATGCTCGGCTCGCAACTGGCCCACTGGAGCTTCAACTTCAACTCCGACGCCTCGCTGCTCGAAGGCAACCGCATCGCCGACAACGGGGACGGCACCTTCCTCACCACCGGGACCGTGGAAGGGTTCTCCACGCTGGATCAGTACCTCATGGGCCTGCGCGACCCGGCCGAGGTTGCGCCGAGCTTCTATGTGGACAACTCGAACGTGAGCCGCTCCACCCTGCCCCGCATCAACGTGACCCTGCGCGGCGCGCGCCGCGATGTGACCATTGAGGAGCTCATCGCCGCCGAAGGGCGCCGCACGCCGGACCACACCGTGGCGCAACGGCTGTTCCGCTTCGCATTCGTCCTGGTGGCGCCGGGCGCGGAACCTTCCGCTGAAGAGCTGGAGCAGCTGGAAACATACCGGGCCGCTTTCGAGCCGTATTTCCACCGCGCCACGGGCGGGCGTGCCTGGGCAGGCGCCACGTTGCAGCGCATGTTGCACTCCAGCCTTTGGCCTGCGGCCGGCGCAGTGGCCGGCGAGCCGCTGCCCGTGAAGATTTCCATCGCACGCCCGCTTGAAGCCGACTTGCGCATCGGCGTCTATGCGTCCGCGTTCATCCACGCGCCGGAGACGATCGTGCTGCCCGCGGGCCAGACGTCGGTGGAATTCCCGCTGCTGGCCTCCGAAGCCGGCGTGGCCGATGTCTACTTCTTCGCCGAGGATGCCGGCTTCGAAGTGGTCCATCAGAAGCTGGACGTGAAGCCCTCGCGGGCGGAAGTTCAGTTGGTGGATTACTGGCGCGAGCCGGGCCTGCTGGTGCTGCGTGCCACCGACGCCAACCGCCTTCCTTACGCCGGGCTGCCCGTTCGCGTGGAAGGTCTCGAGAACCCGGTGCGGACGGACCGCAGCGGATTTGTCTGGCTTGCCTGGGACGGAGCCTCCCCTCTGACCGCGTGGATCGAAGGCGCGCCCTCGACGCGGCTGATTGTGCGGCCCTGAGCCGGCGCAGCGGCGCGGCCGCGCCGCGGGCGCGCGGCCGCATTGTTCGTTTGCACGGATTACCGCTTGATGCTGATGAGCGGCGTTGTGCGGTATTGCGTCGAGCCGAGCGTGAAATTGTTGCTCGCCATGCTGCGGTAAATGACCGCGAAACCATAATTGCCATCGAGCGTGACCTGCGGCACGCGGATCCTGACGCGCCAGACGCCGGGTTCGGCGGGGTCGAGGCCCGCCGAGAGCACGGTGGCCTGGATGGCGCCGGCCGTGCTGATCACGAACGCCTGAACGCCGCTCATGGGGACCTCTGCGCCGGGCGCCTCGCCGTCCTCCGGCATTCCGTCCACAGGGCCTGAACCCGTCAGGTAAATAGTGAGCTCCTGGCCGACCGATGCCGGGTTGGACGAGTTGTTTGCCGCGCCGTTCTGGTTCACCGCGCGCGCCTGGCCCTGGGGGGCGGGATTGGTTCCCTCGAACAGCACCGCCGGGGAGGCATTGTACATGGCGATGTAGTCGTGCGCCAGAATCTCGCCGGTGGAATGGCGGCGGACGAGGAACTCGGCCGCGCCGGCGATCGGCGCGTTCTTCGGAACAATGAAACGGATCCTGCTGCCGTCGACGCTCAGCAGCGGCGCGGGCGTTCCATCCACCAGCACTTCGATGTCGCCCAGCTCCTTCGGCAGCGGCGTGCCTTCGGCGGCGACCCGTTGTTCGGAAAAGCGCACGCCGTTGGCTTCCAGCAGCACGATCGTTGCCGGCGCGACCCGCGGGAATCCGCTGGCCCCGTTCACCGTCACGTGCCGCGGATAGTGCATCGTGATGCGGTGTGCGGCATCGGCGACGAACAAGGCGCCGTTGCGGTCCAGGGCCAACGTGCGCGGCCCGTAGGTGGAGAAGCCGTAGGTCCACTGCGCGTCGCCTGTGATGGCCAGGGTTTCGAACGGCGGATAGCGCAGCACCCGGCTGCTTTGTCCGTCGGCGATCCAGATGTCTCCGGTTTCCCGGTTTACCGTGACATGGGCCGGAGTCACTTTGCGGTTGTTCGCGGCGAGATTCAACGCAAGGCCCGGGCCGCTGCCGTCGCCGAGAAATTCGGCGCGGTCGAACACGAGCAGCCGGTTGTTTCCCGTGTCTGCCACATAGATCCGGTCTTGCCCGTCCACGGCGACGCCCAGCGGCAGGTTCATCTGGTTCAGCTCGCTGCCCGCCGCTGCCGTTTCGCCGTCGGGCTGGCCGAGCACCACTGCGGCATCCTGTCCGTTGTCGAAGGGAGGGTTGAAAACCATGACCCGGTGATGGGCGAGATCTGCCACGACCAGCTTCCCGTCGCCGGCAAAGGCGATGCTCGACGGACGGTAAAGCCGGTTCCGCTTCGGCTCGCCGCCGCTGCGGGTTTCAAAGTCCGGCTGGCCGATCACCAGGTCCGCCCCCTGCGGCTCGCCCCAGCGGTCGAAGGGCCGTGGGAAACGCAGCACGCGGCCGTTGCCGGTATCGGCCACCCACACGTTGCCCTCGGCGTCCACGGCCACCGAGGAGGGCAGGGAAAGCCCTGACCGCGTCGGCGTGGCCGGGTTGTTCGTCGGAGAGTTCACCAGGCTTCGCGTGAGGCCCACCTGGCCGATCACCAGATCGGCGGTCTGGCCGAACTGAAACTGGCGCGCATCGTAGAAGGCGAGGATCCGGTTGTTGCCCGTATCAGCGATGTAGAGGTGCGGCGGCTCGTCAGGATTGGCCGGATAGTGAATGGCCATTGCCGGCCCGAGCCCGAGCGACACTACCTGATTGCCGGCGATCAGCTGAATGGCGCCGGCGCTGAGCTCGCGGCCCTCGATCAGGTTCGGGGAGCGCAATGCGAACTCGTACTGCCCGAGCACTGCCTCGGCGGCCAGCGGAATGCGGTTCTCGCTGTCGTAAGGGAGGCGCAGCACGCGGTGGTTGTTCTGGTCGACGATGAACATGCGCCCGGCGCCGAAGGCGCCTGCCACCGGACGGTGGAACGACTGGTTGCTTGGCTCGGCGAACTCCCACCGGTTCGGCGTGTTTGTGTTGAAATTTTCCTGGCCGAACACCGCGCTCATCGCCGGGGACAACTGGCCGGCGGAGGCATCTTCGGGCGGCCACGCGGCCACCGGGTCGTAGCGCACGATGCGGTTGTTGTATGTGTCGGCAACAAACAGGCAGTCGTCGGCGACCCAAAGGCCCATCGGACCGCCGGTGAAAATCACGTTCGAGCCGCTCTGGCCGAGGTTGAACCCGAACATGTAGTTGTTCACTGCCGGCAGCGGGGGGGCTCCGGAGCGCTGGACATACAAGCCCAGAATGCGGGCCGCCGCTTTGCCGTTTTCAAAAGGCGGCTGCCAGACGAGCACGCGGGCGAGGTCGTCGGCGAAAAACAGGTTGCCCCGCGAGTCGAAGGCGAGCGGCCCGCCGAAGCGGATGCTGTCGCGGCGCAGACGGTCGCCGCGCGCGGGGTCGGCGCGGCCGGGATTGGCGGCTGCGGTGGTGAAGTCGGGCTGTCCGAGCACCAGATCGGCCTGGACTTCCGGCCCTGAGCCGCCGGTGTTGGACGGGCCGCGAACGGCCGAGGCCGGGTAGCGGAGAATGCGGTGGTTGCCCGAGTCGCTGAACCAGAGGTTGCCTTCCGGATCAAATGCGAGAGAGGCGCTCTGAATGCCGCCGATGGCGGATGCGTTGGTCTTGATGGTGGCAGCTGTCGGGGCGGCGGAGGTGGAACTGCTCCGGTTGGGGAGATTCGAGCGCAGGTTCGGCTGTCCGAGGACGAGATCCGCCGCCACCGGCTCGCCCTCCGGCTGCTCGAACGGCTTCGGGAACCGGAGGATGCGGTTGTTGCCCGCATCCGCGACAAACAGGTTGCCTTCGGCGTCCACCGCCACGCTGGTCGGAGCGTAGAGGCCGGTCGCGAAGGTCTGGGCGGCGGTGATGTTGATCGGCGCCGTGTCGTCAAAATTCCGTTGCCCGATCACCCGGTCCGCCGGCGCGCCGTTGGAAAACGATGCCGCATCGCGCCACGCCAACACGCGGTTGTTGCCCGTGTCGGCCACATAAAGAATCGGAGGGTCAGCGCTGGCATCCACTGCCACGCTGTTTGGACGAAACAGCCCGCGAGCTTCGGCCAGGTTCGGCGTGTTCGAACTCGGGCTGCTCAGCTCGGCGAGGCTCCGCGGGAGCCCAGGCTGGCCGAACACCCGCGCCGGCAAGGGATTCAGCGTCACCTGCGCAAATGTGGCTGCGGCAAAAACAAGGCATCCACTGAAATAGAAGGCAATTCGGGCCGGGCGCATCGTGTTCACACTCCTCCGTCCTGACCTTAACCTTATCACGCTTTTATGCAGGCCCAGACAGGACTTTCGTACGAATCAGGCCATGACCATGGGAATGGTACACTCGTACTTGAACCTTGCAGAACCAGTGCCGCAGAGGCCCCGCATCTGCGCGGTGAGCTACCTGAACACCACGCCGCTGGTGTGGGGATTCCTGCGCGGGCCGCAGCGCGGCAGCGCCGAACTGTCCTTTGCCGTTCCCTCCGAATGCGCCCGCCGCGTTGTGGACGGGGAGGCCGATCTGGGTCTCGTCCCGGTGGTCGAGAGCGACCGCCACCATCTCGCGCCTGTTTCCGGCCTCTGCATCGCGTGCCGCGGCGAGGTGCGCAGCATTCTGCTGTTTGCGCGGCGGCCGTGGAAAGACATCGAGACGTTGGCGGCCGACACCGGTTCGCGAACCTCGGTGCAGCTGGCGCGGCTCGTGTTGCGGGAGCGTTTTGGCGCCGATCCCCGCATCAAACCCATGGCGCCGGACCTGGACGCGATGCTGGCGCGCGCCGATGCCGCGCTCCTGATCGGCGACGCCGCGCTTCGCGCCGACCCGGAATCGGCGGCCTGTCCGTGTCTCGATCTGGGCCGGGAATGGTTCGCGCTGACCGGGCTGCCCATGGTGTTCGCCGTATGGGCCGGCCGCGGCGGGGCGTCGGGGCCGGAAGTGGAGCGGATGTTGGAGGACTCCTTCGCTTACGGACTGGCCCGGCTCGACGATATCATAGAGGAAGAATCCGCAACGAGGGGCTTCCCCCGGGAGCTGGTGGGCCGCTACTTCGCGCGCAATGTGACCTGGAGGCTGGGCCCGGCGGAGCGGGCGGGACTGGAAACATTCCTGGCCGCCGTTCGCGCCATGAACGGCGCCGGGGCAGAGGGGTTGGCGCATGATGACGCAAAGAGAAGCTGTCGACCTGTTCCGCAGCGATGACCTGATCGGCATCGGAATGGCCGCCGATGCGGTGCGCCGCAAGTGGCACCCGGAAGGCGTCGTCTCCTACATCATCGACCGGAACATCAATTACACGAATTTCTGCACCGAGTATTGCAGCTTTTGCGCCTTTTACCGCCCGATGGGCCATGCCGAAGGCTACGTGCTCGACACGGAAACCATTTGCGCGAAGATCCAGGAGACGGTGGAGCTGGGAGGCACGGGCATCCTGATGCAGGGCGGGCTGAACCCGGACCTGAAAATCGGGTGGTATGAAAATCTCCTGCGCGCCATCAAGCAGCGCTTCCCGCGCATCTGGCTGCACTGTTTCTCGGCGCCGGAGATCCGGTGCATCGCGGAAGCGAGCGGCTTGAGCGTGCGCGACACGATCGCGCGGCTGCGCGACGCCGGCCTGGACTCCATCCCCGGCGGCGGGGCGGAGATCCTGCACGACGAAGTGCGCCACCGGATTTCACGCCTGAAATGTTCCGCCGACGAGTGGGTGGAAGTCCATGTGACGGCCCACCGGCTCGGCATGAACACAACGGCGACGATGATGTTCGGCTGCGGGGAGACGATCGAGCAGCGGGTGCATCATCTGGAAGTGATCCGCCGGATCCAGGAGGAAACCGGCGGTTTCACGGCTTTCATCCCGTGGTCCTTCCAGCGGGAAAACACGAGCCTCGGCCGTTTTGTCAAGGAAGAGGCCACCGGCGTCGAATATCTGAAAACGCTGGCGATTTCCCGCCTTTATCTGGAAAATATCCCGAATATCCAGTCGTCGTGGGTGACGCAGGGGCTGAAGGTCTGCCAGGTGGGCCTGCGCTTCGGGGGCAATGACGTGGGCTCGATCATGATCGAGGAAAACGTCGTCAGCGCCGCCGGCGCCCGGCACCGCGCCAGCGAAGAGGAGCTGCGCCGCATCATCCGCGACGCCGGCTTCACCCCCAGGCAGCGGGACACGCTTTACCGCACCTACTTCCTGAACTGAGCCGGCGCGCGCTCGATCGCCCGGAAGGCGCTTTCCGCGCCCCCGGCATGCAGCAGGCCGGGGACAAAGAACTCTTTCTCCAGCCGCGCCTCGTCCTCGTCGAATTCTTCCGCGACGGCGTCGAATCGTACCGGAACGCCCGCAATGGCCGCGCCAAACAGCGCCCAGCGGCGCGCCGCGGCGGCGGCGCGGATTTCGACCGGCTGCCTGGTGCGCCGCCACAACTCTTCGAGCGCTGCCGCGACGTCCTGCACGCGTCCGGCGTCGTCGCTCACGTTGAACGTCAGGAAGTGGCGGTGGGAGCGGTCCCGCGGGGCCACGGCGGACCCGGTCTGGAAGGCGTCCATCAGCAGCACGGCCCGGCCGGCGGCGCGCAGCTCGCGGAAATCCTCCGTCTTCTCCGCTTCCGCCATGCCGGCGGGATGCAAAAGAAGCGCCGCCGGCAGGCGCCCTTCCAGATACCGCGCCGCGAGCGAGCCGAAGGCGGGCCGTTGATGCCAGGCGAACGCGGTCCGGAGCCGCTCGCGCGCCTCGGCCGCGCTCATGCGTTGCGCCGAGGCCCGCACGGCGCGCTTCCACCAGGCGAACAGCTCGTCAAAAGAAACCGCGTTTTCCGGAAGCGGGCGCCCGTGAAAAACGAGCATGTCTTGCAGCTTCTCCACCGTGGCGCCTTTCTCTTTCCAGGGAGCGCGTTGCGGCGCCAGGTGCTTGCGGAAGAACTCGTACACCGCTTCGCGGCTGTCCTGGTTGTAGTTGTGCGGGGCGTCGAACTGCACCACTTCGATCTGGTCCGGCCTGCCGAACAACCGCCATACTTTTTGCATCGACGGGAATTCGACTTTTGGCGCCTCGCGCGTCCAGTCGCCGGTGGCCGAGACGAGCAGCATCGGCCTGGGGGCGAACAGCGCTGCGATTTCGATGTTGTTCGAGCCGATGCGCAACCCGGGCGCGTTTTCGCAAATGCAGCCGCCCTGCATCAGGCCGCTGACCATGTTGACCGGCGCCGCGGCGGCGATGCGGTCATCGACGGCCGCCAGCAGGAAGGTCTGGGTTCCGCCGCCGCTTGCCCCGGTGATGGCCAGCCGCTTCGGGTCCACGTCCGGCAGGGAAAGGAGGAAATCGGCCGCGCGCATGGAATTCCACAGTTGCAGGCCGAGCGGCGTGAAGTTCCACAGCTGGAAGGCGGGCCCGGTGAAATCGTGCGGCGCCTGCACGGTGTCGTTGTAGCCGAGCATGTCATAGGCGAAGACGACGAAGCCGTTCCGGGCGAAATTCACCGCCAGCAGAGGAGTGGAACACAGGGCGCTGTTTTCGAGCCGGCCGTAAGGCCAGTGGCCGTGCGGGTGAAGCACGGCCGGAAACGGGCCGGCGCCTTTCGGCCTGTACAGGTTGCCGCCCAGCCAGAAGCCCGGCAGCGTCTCGATGGCCGCCTTTTCGATCGTGTAGCCCTCGTGCTCGATGCGGCCCGCGAACAAAACGCGCAAAGAATGTTTCGGCGGCGCGGGCCACAGGCCGGCCGCGGCCAGGATCTGCCTGCGCAGCAGCTCGCGGCGCGTCTGCCAGGCTTCGAGCGTGTCCGGGGCGCGGAACTCCGTGCGCGTGTCCGTGTTGGGCGTTTCCGTGTTGCGGCGGTCGGAGGCCGCAACCGCGATGGACAGGGCCAGACAAAAGAGCAGCCGCATGTCAGCCGATTCTATCGCCCCTGGCCTCCGCGCGGCGGCGGAAATCGTGAAATTGCAGCCGGCAGTGCGGGCAATACAGCAGCGGCGCACCCATCCAGCGCCAGATGGTGCTGAGAGGGCCGTGGTACATCCTTTCGATGGGATCGCGTTTGGCCAGGACCTTCAGGTGGATTGTGGAACAGTGCGGGCAGCGGGCCAGGCTTGACAGCTGCGGGTAGAGGACCGTGAGAGGCACCGAGGCTTCGAAACGGCAGGCGGTGCAGCGGTAAATGGCCGCGTGACGGAATTTCTCAAGAAAAGTCCGCTTCCTGCGGAGAAAGGTTGTCCCCCCGCAGATGGGGCATTGATCAAGGCGGAGCGATGTCATTTCAGGCAGGTCGGGGTAAGCCAAAGCAACAATATACACGCGGAAGGCGGGCCGGCGGCGCGGCCGTGACCGCTTTGCAGGGCGGGAACCGTCCTCGCGCGCCGGCCCGTCCTCCCACCGGGCGGGCCGCGCCCGGCGCCGCGCCGGCGTCAGGTGCGGGAGTGCAGCCATTGCCAGCAAGCCGGCAGGGCTGAGGCGGGCGATTGCGCCCCCCGCGCCCGGCGTCCCGGTCTGGGGCCGCGCCCGGCGTGCCGGCGCGGGGCGGCCCGGATGAATTGACGGGAAAACGAAAAAAATAGATTCCCGTTTTTCAGCCTTTTATGGCATTTCGGTTCTCGCCGCCGGCGCCGGGGCCGGAGCGTTTGCGGCGGAGGTCCAACTGCGTGTCCCGCCGTAGCCGGCCGTTCGATCCCTCCCGTCTGCAACCTGCTCTGATCGACCTTGCGCTTCGAGACAGGCTCGAACAGGCGTCTCATCCCGATCCTTTCAGCGTGCTGCTTGAGTTGCGCCACGGCGCGCGCAGCGAGGACCTCCTTCAACTCGCGCCCCATGCCAGGCCCATTGGCGCTCCTTCGCGCGGATTGTTCACCGCGCGTCTCACCAAGTCCGAAATTCTCGCGCTCGCCGGGAGGGGCGGCGCCGTGCTGTACCGCATCTGGCTGAACCATCCCGTCCGGGCGCTGTCGCTGGCCGCCATCCAGGCGGACGCGGCTCTGGCCGGCTTCCGCGCCACAGGGCGAGGCATCGTGTGGGCGGTGGCCGACTCCGGCATCGCCGCGCACGCCCACTTTGACCGCTACGGCAACCTGGAGCTGCCGGCAGGGCTCGAGCACCGCGACTTCACCGGCGGCGGCTCGCCGCTGACGGATGAATTCGGGCACGGCACGCATGTGGCAGGCATTCTTGCGGGCGCGGCGCCGGAAGGCGCGTCCCTGCCGCCCGGCGCTGACGCCGGTCTGCGCGGCGTCGCTCCGGAAGCGAAGCTGCTCTCGCTGAAGGTGCTCGCGGCCGACGGCGCCGGGGAGGTCTCCAATGTTCTCGCCGCGATCGACTATATCCAGCAGATCAACGACTATGGCCGCCGCCTGCTGGTGCACGGCGTCAATCTCTCGCTCGGTTACGAGTTCGACCCCGAGTGGTTCGCTTGCGGCGCCTCGCCGTTGTGCCAGGAAATCGACCGGCTGGTGCTGTCCGGCGTATCCGTCGTCGTCGCGGCGGGCAATTCCGGCTATGGGTGGCAGAACTCGCTGCACACCGGCGTCACGCCGGGGTGTCTGGACCTGACGATCAACGACCCCGGCAACGCCGAGCTGGCCATCACGGTCGGCTCCACGCACCGGGAGCGCCCGCACACCTACGGCGTTTCCTACTTCTCTTCCAAGGGCCCCACCGGCGACGGGCGGATGAAGCCCGACCTGGTCGCCCCCGGCGAGCGCATCGTCAGCTGCGCCGCGCCCTCGCGCGCGCCGCAAGGGACGGACTGGCGCACCGCCTACGTGGAGGATTCGGGCACGTCGATGGCGGCGCCGCACGTATCCGGGGCGATCGCAGCGTTTCTCAGCGTCCGCCGCGAATTCATCGGCCGCCCCCTCGCCGTCAAGGAGCTGTTCCTTTCGACGGCGACGGATCTCCGGCGGGCGCCGCAATTTCAGGGCCGCGGGCTGGTCAATCTTTTTCGCGCCCTGCAAGCCGCTTGATGCCGGCCGGATCGAAATGAATGGAGAATTTCAATGAATTTGCACCGGATTGATTTCGGGTCTTCGGGAAATTTGCTCAGTCCTTCGCAGCGCGACGCCTTCCTCGGAAGCATCCAGCAGGAGCGGCCCGCCGCCGTGCTGTTCGTGGCCCACGGCTGGTTGAATGACACTCACTCGAGCGGCCGCCTGTTTGGCTGGTTCGCCCAGGCGCTGCGGCCGCTCGCCGTTTGCGGGGTGGCGTGGCCCTCCCACCCGCTGAAGCGCAACACGGCGGGGCTGGTGCGCGCCGGCGTGGAGGCCACGTCGTACTACATCATGAAGGAGCGGGCCGCCGAAGTCGGCACAGGCGGCCTGGCGCCGCTGGTGCGGTCGCTCAAGTCGGTTTCGCCGGCCACGCAGGTGCATTTCGCCGGCCATTCCTTCGGGGCGCGCCTGGTCGCCGCGGCCGCCATGGCGTTGGGCCGGCCTGCGGGAGAGCCGCTCGTTGAAACCATGCTGCTGCTACAGGCGGCGTTTTCCCAGTTCGCATTCAGTCCGGGCGGCTTCTTCCGCCCGGTGGTGGAGGAACGGCTGGTGCGGGGCTCCATTGCCGTCACCCACACGCAGCACGACAAGGCGGTGGGCCTCGCTTACCCGGTCGCCTCCCTGCTCAAGCGCCAGAACGCCTCCGGGCTGGGCGGGCCGAACGACCCTTACGGCGGGCTGGGTGCCAATGGTGCGCGCGGGCTGCCGCCGGAAGAATGCATTCATCTGAACATCGAGGACCTGGCGTCGCTGGAAAAATTCCGCGGCTGGCCGGTGATCAATCTGAATGCCGACACGGTCATCCTCGGCCACACCGACATCTGCAAGCCGCTGGTGGCCGCGGCCCTGAGAGTCCTGATGGGCGCGCCCGCCGGCCAGCGATAGCCGGGCGGGCTAGACCCGGATCACGCCTTTCAGATACAGGACGGCGCTGCCGGCAATTTCCACGCGCTCGCCCTTCCACTCGCAGACCAGGTCGCCGCCGCGAGCCGACACCTGCCGCGCCCTCAGGCGCCGCTTGCCCAGCCGCTGCGCCCAATAGGGGGCCAGCGTGCAATGCGCCGAGCCGGTCACCGGGTCTTCGGGCACGCCCTGCGCCGGGGCGAAGAAGCGCGAAACAAAGTCGTAGCCTTCCGTTTCGGCTGGCGCCGTGACGATCACGGCGAAGCGGTCCGCCTCGGCCAGGCGCCGCATGTCCGGCGCCAGTTCGCGGACCTCGCTCTCGCTGCCGTAGACCACCATGTAGTCGCGCGCCGCCCATACCTCGCGCGGATTGCCGCCGAGCGCTTCCAGCAGCCCGCCGCAGGGCTCCGCGCGCTCCGGGGGACGCGACGGAAAATCCATGGCCAGCAAGCCGTCCCGCCGCCCGACCGTCAGAGGCCCGCTGCAAGTGTCGAACACCACCGTGTCCCGCTCCGGCTCGATGAACTCGAAGACCACGAACGCCGAGGCCAGCGTGGCGTGGCCGCACAAGTCGACTTCGGTCGCAGGGGTAAACCACCGCAGTTTGTATTCATCCCCGCTGCGGATGAAAAACGCCGTCTCGGAGAGGTTGTTTTCGGCGGCGATGGCCTGCATCAGGGGATCCGGCAGCAGGTCGTCGAGCGGCACGACCGCCGCCGGGTTGCCCTCGAACACGCGGCGCGCGAAGGCGTCCACCTGATATAGCGTCAGTTCGGTCATGCTTCCAATGTAGCGGGCGGCGAGCCCCGATGCAGGAGTTGCGCACCGGAATGCCTTGATTTCTTCGGGGCGTCTGGCGGAAGATGGAGAGTCGAAGCGGAGGATTTCCGATCATGTGGATGCGAATCATCGTTACAGGCGCATTGCTCCTTGTCTCTGCCGCTGCTGTGGACATCCCGGCGTCCCGGCTGCGGATGTTCAAGCCGCTGCCTGCGGCGGCGGAAAACCCCAACAATCCGATCACGCCGGAAAAGATCGAACTCGGGCGGATGCTTTACTATGAAAACCGTCTGTCGAAGAGCCACAAATTCTCCTGCAACAGCTGCCACAAGCTTGACCAGTACGGGGTTGACAACGAGCCCACCAGCGAAGGCCACCGCGGCCAGCGCGGCGACAGGAACTCGCCCACCGTCTACAACGCCGCGCTGCACTTTGCGCAGTTCTGGGACGGGCGCGCCGCCGACGTCGAGGAGCAGGCCAAGGGGCCGGTGCTGAACCCGGTGGAAATGGCCATGCCAAGCGAGAAAACGGTGATCGCCACGCTGAAATCCATGCCGCAATACGTCGAGCTTTTCCGCAAAGCGTTCCCGAATGAAAAAGACCCGATCAACTACGACAACATGGCCAAGGCGATCGGCGCATTTGAACGGAAGCTGATGACCCCGTCCCGGTGGGACCGCTTCCTGCAAGGCGACCAGAAGGCGCTGAACGACGCCGAAAAGGAAGGCTTCCTCAAGTTTGTGGACGCCGGCTGCGCCACCTGCCACATGGGCGTCTGCGTGGGCGGAACCATGTTCCAGAAGCTGGGCGTCGTCGAGCCGTATCCCGGACTCAAGGATGAAGGCCGGGCCAAGGTGACCAGGCGCGCCGAAGACAAGTTCTTCTTCAAGGTGCCGGGTCTTCGCAACGTGGAAAAGACCGGCCCCTATTTCCACGATGGGTCGGTGAAGACGCTGGAGGAGGCCGTTCGGCTGATGGCCCGCTATGAACTCGGCAAGGAACTGGGCGGACCGGACGTCACGGCCATTGTCACCTGGTTGAAGACGCTGACCGGCGAGCTGCCGCGCGACTACATCCGGCCGCCGCAGCTCCCGCCGTCCACGGCGAAAACGCCCAGGCCGTCGCTTTCGGATTGAACCCATGCATCGGGCACTCGCGCTTGTGGTTGCCGCCGTTGCCTGCGCCCAGGCGCCGGGGCCGCGGGAGCGCGCCGCGCAGGCGGCGCGCGAACTCGGGCAGGTGCTGATGGAGTTGCTCGCGCAGGAAATGGCTCGCGGCGGATACGAGGGCGCCGCGCGCGCCTGTTCGGCCTCGGCGCAGACCGCAACCGAGGAGTTCGCCCGCGAGCGGGGGCTGGAGATCCGCCGCGTGAGCCTGAAGGCCCGCAACACAAAGGACCATCCCGACGAGTGGGAAACGGCGCGGCTGCGCGAATGGGAAAAGGCCTACAAGCCCGGCCAGCCGCCGCCGGAGGTCTTCGAAATCGTCCAGGAAGACGGGCGGCGGTACGCGCGCTATCTGAAACCGATCATCGTGCAGCCGATGTGCCTCGGTTGCCACGGCCCGCGCGAATCCCTCAGCGAAGGCGTGCGGGCCGTGCTGGATGAACGGTATCCGCGCGACCGCGCCACCGGCTACAAGGCCGGGGATCTGCGCGGCGCCTTTTCCGTCGCCATCCGGCTTGATGAGAAATAACGCGCCGCCGCTTTGTCAAAACCTGTAAAGCCTGCGCTACAGCGTAAACCCCTTTTCGAGGGGAGGCGTCTTGAGTTTACGAAGGCCCGGCCAGGCCGCTCCCGGCACAGGCACGCCGGGCACACTTTTGACGAGGGGCAAACCATGAAACGACGATCCGCACTGATGGCCCTGGTTTCCGGCTCCGCCGCCTGGGCGCAACGCGGCTTCCGCGGCGGCTTCCGCTCCGCCGGCGGCTGGAATCCCGATGCGATGCCGCTGGCGAATTCCGACGCGGAAAAGAGAATCCTTGACACGATCAAAGAGGCGTGGAAGACGGGCGCGACCTACGCCAACGTGCCCGCCGCCGACGGCCGCCTCCTGCGCCTGCTGGCGGAGGCAGGCAATGCAAAGCACGTGGTCGAGATCGGCACTTCCACCGGCATTTCCGGGATGTGGTTTTGCCTGGCCCTGCACAAGACGGGCGGCCGCCTGACCACGTTCGAGTACGACCGGGGCCGGGCCGCGACGGCGCGCGAGCATTTCCGCAAGGCCGGCGTCGCGCACCTGGCGACCATCGTCGAGGGCGACGCGCATCAGACGATCTCGCAGCTGAAGGATCCGTTCGACATCCTGTTTCTCGACGCCGACAAGGATGGCTACGTGGACTATCTCAACCGGCTGCTGCCCCTGGTGCGGCGCGGCGGCCTGGTGCTTGCCCACAACATCGACATGGTCCCGGATTACCTCCGGCAGGTGACGTCGAACCCCGCTCTCGAGACCCAGCTGTTCCGCGAGGGCGGGGGGATGTCGATCACGTTGAAGAAGCTCTGAACGCGGCTCCTGCCGCGGCGCCGGCGCGCCGCGCGCCTTCAGGGCATTTTCGCCGCCAGCGCCGCCGCCAGAGCGGCCAGGTCGCGCCCTTCGGCCACGGACGTCCAGCCGCCGATGCGCGGGCCTTTCAGGAAAAAGCAGAGCCGGCCGAGAAAACGGTCCTGGGCGGCAAAACCGTCGAGGCCGTTTTTGAGCGGTTCATTCGGCGAAAATCGCTCCTTCAATTTCTCGAAAGCCGCCCGCGCCGCTTCCGGCGATTCTTCGACGATCACCACGGCCCGGCCGTAATCGTATTGCGCCAGATACCCGCGGCGCAGCATGCGGAGCCCGAGCACGCTTTGCGGCACAAGACGCGGGAAGCCCGGCTGGATGCCCTCTTTGGGAAACCAGCCGAGGGCCGCCGGCGGCTCGGCGGACCCGGGCAGCCTTTGCGCCCATGCCAGCGCCGCCTTCCGCAGCAATTCCGCGTGGTCGCCTTCCGGTTCTGCGGCGATTTCCGCAAACCAGGGCCCTTTGGCGAAAATCACCTTTCGTGGCGTCACCTGTCCGCCGGCGCCGATTTTTTCCACCGGCAGGCGCGGGTCGAGGTTGCCGGTAAACATCCCGTAGGCGTGTTCCGGCGAGGCGAACTCGCTCAGGTCGACGATCAGCGTGGCCGGACCGGCCTGGCAGGTGACGCCATACATTTTCCGGAAACCGTAGAGGAAATATCCCTCGGAATTTCCGTTCATGTATTCATAGAGCGTGTCGGTGTCGAATTGGCGCGCCTCGCCCTGCTGTTTCGAGCCGGGCACGATCGAGCAATCCGGCCTCTGGGCGAAGAGCGAAGCGGCCAACAGCAGCCCGGCCGCGATTCTCATGCGAACAGCTCCTGGGCGCGGGCGACCCGCTCGGCGATGCGGACGCCGTTCGGACACCGCACGGCGCAGACCCGGCAATCCTGGCAGCGGACCTCGCGAAGCGGCCCGGGCAGCAGCCGGAAGCAGTCCCGGCCAAGGGAGAATTCGCCGTAGCCCTCGGCGTAGGTCACATAGCGGACGATGTCGCTCACCGGCAGCCCTTTCGGGCACTTCCCGGCGCAGGCTCCGCACATGCGGCAGTAATAGGGGCGGATCATTTCCAGCTGCGAGGCCAGCAGCTTGTCATCGAGCTCCGGCTTGTAGCCCGCAACGACGGCGCGGTAGTTTTCATCGAGCTGGTCGAGATCCATGATGCCGGGGATGGCGGTGTGCACGAACGGCAGACGCACCGCCCATTTCAGCGCGGCCGCCATGGCGCCGGGGCGCGCGAATTTTTCGCGCAGGGGGTCGCCCTCGCGGATGCGGCGGAAGCCGCCGGCCATGACCTTCATGGCCGCGATGCCGATGCCGGTGTCGGCAGCCTCTTTCATCAGGGGCTCGATGCGCGAGCCCATGGTGAAGTTGTAGCTGACCAGAATCACGTCGGTGCGCTTCTTGTCGATGAGGAAGCGGAACATCTGCTCGTGGTTGGCATGGAAGCTCACGCCGCGGAAGCGGGCCTTGCCCGCCTTGACGGCCTCGTCCTGCGCGTCGAACAGCTCGTCGGGGCACTCGGAGGGGTTGGAGCGGTTGTGCAGGTACCAGACGTCGACATGGTCGGTTTGCAGCTCGCGCAGGGAGGTGTCGAGATGGGCCAAGGCGTCGGCCTTTGTGCGGGCCGGCGTCTTCGTGGTGATGTGGACCTTGCCGCGGCGGCTCTTCAACGCGGCGCCCACCATGCGCTCGTTGTTGCCGTTCTGGTAGCCGCGGGCGGTGTCGAACCAGTTGACGCCGGCGTCGGCGGCCTGTTCGATGACGCTCGCGTCGGTGGTGGTCATGCAGCCGAAGCCGAGAACCGTGGGTTCCAGGCCGGTCTTGCCGAGCTTGCGTTTGGGCAGCTCGGCCGGGGCTGCCTTGAGAGACCGCGGCCCGGCCAGCAAGGCCGCGCCAGCGAGAAAACCACGCCGTGTCGCTTCCATCAAGTTTTGCCTCCTTTACAGAGATTCCGATCCGAACATACCATACAGGCAGAGGCGAATTCGACGATGCAACCCGTTACACGCCGCTCCCTCATCGGATCAGGATTCGGACTGCTGGCCGCCAGACGCCTGCCGGGGGCCCCGCAGCAGGCCCCGGTCGCGGTGGTTCGGGGCGAGAACCGCCGCGCCAACATCTGCGAGGCGTTGCGGCTGATCGACCGCGAAATCCAGGCGAAGCTCAGGGGCAAGAAGTGCGTCATCATCAAGCCCAACATCGTGAACACCGCGCGGCAGCTGGCCTCGACGCACGTGGACGCCTTGCAGGGCATCCTGGACTATCTGGCCGACCGGTGGAAGGGGCCGGTCTTCATCGCCGAGTCGTCGGCGGGCTTCACGCTGGAAGGCTACAAGAATTTCCGCTACGAGGAGGCTGTCCGCGACCACAAGGGAATGAAGGTCGAACTTGTGGACCTCAACGAAGAAGGCGAGTACGAGGTGCTGCACGTGCTCAACGGGGATCTGCACATCCAGCCGGTGCGGCTGGCGAAGCGGTTGTGCGACCCGGAGGCGTTCGTGATTTCGAGCGCGATGCTGAAGACGCACAACACGGTGATCGCCACGATGAACATCAAGAACATGGCGCTCGGCGCGCCGCTCCACTACCGGCGCGGGGAGGCGCAGCGATGGAACGACAAGCGCATCTATCACGGCGGCGTGCGGCAGACGCATTACGACATCCTGCTGACGGCGCAGCGGCTGTCCCGCAACTGGGGCGCAGGCGTGCTGGACGGCTTCGAGGGCATGGAAGGCAACGGCCCCAATTCGGGCACCCCGGTCGACCACCGCGTGGCGATTGCTTCGACCGACATGGTGGCCGCGGACCGCATCGGCGCGGAGCTCATGGGGATCAACCCGGACTGGCTCGGTTACCTGAAGTGGTGCGGCGACACGGGCGTCGGCGTCTGGGACCGGGCGCGGATCGAGGTGCGCGGAGAGCGGCCGGAGACAGTGCGGCGCGAATACCGCCTGCACGCCGACCTGGACCGGATGCTGCAATGGATGGGCCCGCTGACGGAGCTGCCGCCAAAGCTCGGCTGAGAGGGCGATAATGCCCAGAGAATGATCCGGCGCGAATTTCTCTCGCTCGTCCCCGCGGCGGCGCTGACCCAGCGCGGCAAGAAGAAAGAGCCGCGGGCGGCGCATGAGCCGCCGCCACCGCCCCCGCCCGGCGAGCGGGTGCGGCAGCTTTTTCTCGAGATCGTCCGCGGGTACCTGGCTGCGGCGCGGCGGACGTCGCCGACGCTCGCGGTGGTGGAGTTCCCCGAAGCCACGGTCACGAAGAATTTCCTCGCCCGGTCCGGCCTCAGCGCCACAGGGGTGACCCGCATGCTGCCCGCGCTGGCGGCCTGGGCCGTCAGCCGGCGCGAGCCCGACGCCGGCGTGCGCGAGGCGCTCATCGCCGCCTTCCGCAACGGTTGCGATCCGGACTGCCCGGATTACTGGCTGCCGTCGCCGGCCGACCGGCAGAACCAGCGGCAGGTGGAGGCGTCCATCGTCGCCTGGAGCCTGTGGACCGCCCGCGACATCGTGCTGCCGGAACTCGGCGAGCGCGGCCGCCGCCATGTGGCCGAATGGCTGGACAGTTGCTGCCGGGCGCCGGTGCGGAACAACAACTGGGCGTGGTTCACGGCCGTCGTCCAGGCCGCGATGTTGCGCCTGGGGGAGCGCTACGGCGAGTTCCGGGGCGACGAGAAATGGATGCTCGACGACCTGCGGGCGCTGGACGCGATGGCGGCCGGGGACTCGGGCTGGTACAACGACGGGCTGAAAGGCGCCGCGTTTGACTACTACAATTCCTGGGTATTCGCATCGCATTTTCTCTACTGGAATGCATTATGCGGCGACAAATACCCGGAATGGAGAACGAAATTTGCGGCGCGGCTTGCCCGGTATCTGGAAACCGCCCCGTATTTCTTCGCCAGCCACGGCGGCCATGTGCTGTACGGGCGGTCGCTGATCTACCGCTGGGCGGTGCTGACGCCCCTGGTGCTGGCCTGGATGCAGGGCCTGTGGCCGCACAGCCCCGGCCTCCTGCGGCGGATCGTCGAGCGAAACATCCTCTGGCAGTGGGACATCGGGGCTTTTGACGCGGCGGCGGGCAAGCTGCGCGAGACCTATACGCGGGTCGGCACGCGCGACATCTGCGAGACCTACATCGACGGCGGCCACCCCTATTGGGGCATGCAGGCGTTCGCCTTCTGGATGATTCCGGCAGAAGACCCGTACTGGTCGGCGCCGGAGGAGCCGCTGCCGGTGGAGAAGTCCGATTATGCGATCGCCGTTCCCGAAGCCGGCCTGCTGGTGCGCGGCGCCCGGGTGAGCGGGCAGGTGTGGATTTATAACGCGAAATCGACGAAAAAGGACCTGCATTATCGCGACAAGTACAACAAATTGGCCTACAGCTCCCACTTCCCGTTTGCCGTAAACCACACGGCCGGGCGCCCCACCGCGGACAATATCGTGCTGCTGCGGGACCCGTCCACCGGGGAGCTGGCCTGCCGCGGGGATGTGGAGGAGAACACCGTGGAGGCCGAGCGCGTGGAGCTGGCCTACGAGATCCGCCTTGGACAGGTGACGGCCCGCGTGCGCACCTGGCTGCGGTGGAGGGGGGATTTCGAGATGCGAACACATGTGGTGACGGCGAGCGGAGAGGGGCTCGAAAGGCTCGAAATCCTTGAAGGGGGCGTGCCTTACGTCGACCGGCCTGCGGACCTGAACCCGGCGGCGATGCAGCCTTTTTTCCCGGAAGTGCACCTGAAGGTTTGGAACCTGCGCGGGTGGAAGGGCGCGCGCACAGACGAGGGCGACGGCAGCGTCTGGTACGGACGGCACAAAGTGCAGGTGCTTTGGGCCCCGCTGGCGGCGAAAATGACGCTGGCGTCGCTGCGGTACACGAGTCCGAAAGCGGTGCCGAAGGACAAGGTGGAGGAGGAGGCGCAGCGCTTCCTCGCGTTGTACCGGCCGTGACGCGGCGCGGTTTTGACGGTCGCCACAGGCTTCCCGGCCGTGTCCTCTTCCGCCCGGCCGCGCATTCGGGGAACAGATTTCCATACGGGACGCCGGACGCGCGCCAGCGGGATGCTCTTTGGGACCAGGACTTCCGGGTGGCGCCGACGGGTGGAAGCAAGTTCAGGCGGGGGCTGGCGAGCCGCCGTCCGGCAGCGTTCTTCGGTTCGGGAGTTGGCTTCTTGCCGGATCGGTGCTGCGAGGCGAGTGCAGGGCGGCCAGCGGGTAGCAGCGAAGCAGAGCAGGCAACACCGTCACGGATGGGAACCGGCGCCAAGGCGAGCGGACGCGGGTTTTGGCGTTGGTCGCGGTGCGTGGAGCGACTGGCGACCCGCAATGGGCGATCACGGCGGGAACCTTCAGCCGGCGCAGCCGCAGCCTGCCTGGCGCTCGCTGTCACCTCCGCCCGCGGTGCGGTACGAACCGCTGGCTGGGGCGCATGGCCCTTACAGCCGGTGGGGGCGGGGCAGCGCTTCCGGTTCCGGTCGTGATCGCCCCGAGTGATGATCTACCAGGATGCTCACCTCCTTTCGGTAGCGATCACTGCTGTATACATGATCGGCACAACCGGCGCGGACTTTAGCGCGTGGAGACGGTTTGCTCTGCGCTAGGCTGGAACCAGGCCCCATGCGGCAGAGCGAGGAGTTTTTCGAAGGGCGGGACCTGATTCTGCTCTATATTGCCAGGCGCCTTCGCGAGGCGAAGACGGTGGAGGCGCTGCTGACCGAGGCGGGGATCGACTACCTGGTGGAGGCTGATCTCTACATGGGCGGGTTTCTGTTCCGGCGCGCGCTGCACGGGGCCTTCTTCTACGTCACTGAAGAAGAGGACGCGCGGGCGCGGACGCTGCTGCGGGCGCACGGTTACACGCCCTACGATCCGGACAACATCGGCTGATCCGGAGCGCCAGAGCTGCGCATCGCGCCCCGGCGACATTGCGATTTTTCGGGGTCGCCGAAAGAGGGAATGCCGGCTGGCGTTCGTCACAAAGAGGGAACCTGCCATTTCCCGGACGCAGAAAAATTCTCCGCCTCCGCGGGCGTTGCTCCCTCCATCCACGGCAGGCTCTATCGGAAAAAGAAACGAAAATGAAGACTTCGCCAGATGGGGCGGAACCCCTCTTCCCGCCCCTCCGATGCGGAGACTACTTCTTCGGCGCGCCCTCGAGCGTGCCCTTCTCCTTGTAATACTTGCCGATGGCGTTCAGCAGCGGATTCTCCTTGGTGGGCTTGCCCTTCTCGTGGCAGGTCGTGCAGGGCTTCTTTTCCTTCTTGCTCATCTCCATCGTGGCGAAGGCGTTCGCCGCGAGGAAGGTAGCCGCCACGGCGGCCACCGGCAACAAAAGACGCATGCGTTTCATAAAGGACGTCTCACTCCTTGCAAAGATCTGGGCCGTAAAAACGGCTCTGTGCCAGCATACCACTTCGGGCCCGGGCCGGCTCCGGCCTACAGGCGAGGGGGGGTGGTGACCACCACCGCCCGCGCCTTGTCCTTGCCGGCCGAGCGGTAAGCATGCGGGTGGGAGGCGTCGAAATAAACGCTGTCGCCCTCCTTGAGGATCGTCTCTTCATCCTCGTACCGCAAGCCCAACTCGCCCGAGATGACAAAGAGGAACTCGGCGCCTTCGTGCACGTGCTCGGCCACTTGCCCCGGAGCGCGCGGCTCGAACTCGGCCAGATAGGCCTGCAAGGACTTCTCTTGCGCCGAAAAGGCCAGCACCTCGAACCAGTAGGCCGGCGCGGGCGAGTCCGGGCGGTCGGGAAAGCGCATCCGCTCGGCCGCGCGAACCACCGAGAACAGGCCGCGCTTCTTGCGGTCGCTGAAAAAGTAGTCCAGCCCCACGTCAAACACCATGGCGATGCGCGCCAGGGTGGGCAGCGTCGGCACAAGTTTGCCATTCTCCAGCTGCGACAGCATCGATGGCGACAGCCCCGTGTGCTTGCCCAGGTCCACCAGGCCGAGCTTCTTCCGCAGCCGAAGCCGGCGCAGCTTCTGCCCGATTTCGTACGAGGAAAGCACCCGCTGAATGGTCTCCGGCCCGGATTCGTAGGGTCGAGCCTCTGGTTCTTTTACCATAAGTGAAATCTCTTGCAGTAATTTTACTCCAATTGAACCCGTTTTTCAATAGCCCTTGAATAGATTTCAGCAATACCGTACCCTTGAAGTGTCAGCAGAGGGGAATTCCATGCCAAAGACCGAGACCCGCTACAGTCGGCTCGAGGATACCGAACTTGTCGTCCTTGCCCAGGACGGCGACAATGAAGCTTTCGCCGAGCTGGTTGAGCGGCATCAGGCCACCTGCCGCCGCCTGGCTGTGTCCATTCTGAAGAATGTGGAGGACGCGGAAGACGAGGTGCAAAGCGCCTTGTGGAAGGCGTTTGAGCACATCGGCCAGTTCCAGCAGGATGCCAAGTTCTCCACGTGGCTCTCCCGGATCGTGGTCAACCAGTGTCTGATGCGGCTGCGCAAGGACAAGCGCGCGCGGCATGTCTCCATCGACGAGCCGGTGTCGGCCGAGGACAACGTGCGGCTGGATCTGCCCGATCTGGAGTCCTCGCCGGAGCAGGCCTTGGGCAGGGAAGAGCTGGGCAAGGTCCTTCACACCGAGATCCGCCGCATCCCTCCGCTGCTGCGCGAAGTGTTCGTGTTGCGGGAGGTGGAGGAGCGGCCGATGGAAGAGATCAGCGAGAAGCTGGGCATCTCGGTGGCGGCGGCGAAGAGCCGTCTGCTGCGGGCTCGGCTCGAGTTGCGCTCACGGATGCAGAAGCACCTCGGGCTGATGGGGCTGGCGACGCTGACGCGCTGATTTGCGGCCTGTTCTTCCGGATCTTCCGTGCTATAGTAGTGGTTGAATGACGGCTTACGCCTCCCTCGGCGGCGTCGCTTTCATCCCATGAAAGTACGCCTTCCCCTGATTCGCGGCCTGGAAAGCTTCTTCGGCATCAGGGACGAGAATCTCCGTTTGCTCGAGTCGAGCTTCGGCGTCGCCACCCGGCTCACCGCGGATGCGTTCGAGATCGAAGGGGAGCCGGAGGCCGTGTCCCGCTCCGAGCGCATCGTGCGCGACTACATCTGGCTGACGGAGTCCGGACACAAGATCTCGGCGGGCGACGTCAACAGCTACCTGCGCGTGCTGACGGCGGATGACACCGTCACGCTGCGGTCGCTGTTCGAGAGCGGCAAGGCGCGCAATTTCGGCAAGAAATCGCTGGTGCCGAAGACGCCCAACCAGCGCGCCTACCTGGACGCGATCGAGCGCTACGACCTCGTGTTCGGCATCGGCCCGGCGGGCACAGGCAAGACGTATCTGGCGGTGGCGATGGCCGTTTCGGCGCTGCTGAACAAGCAGGTCACGCGGATCATCCTGACGCGGCCGGCCGTGGAGGCGGGCGAGCGTCTGGGGTTCCTGCCAGGCACGATCCAGGAGAAGGTGGACCCGTATCTGCGACCGCTTTATGACGCCCTGTTTGACATGCTCGACACAGAGCGCGTGGAGAAATATCTCGAGCGCAACGTGATTGAAGTCGCGCCGCTGGCTTTCATGCGCGGCCGCACGCTCAACGACAGCTTCATCATCCTCGACGAGGCGCAGAACTCCACCGCCGAGCAGATGAAGATGTTCCTCACCCGGCAGGGCTTCAATTCCAAGACGGTGGTCACGGGCGACCTGACGCAGATCGACCTGCCGCCGGGCAAGCGCTGCGGGCTGAGCGAGGCGGTGGAGATCCTGAAGGGCGTCGAAGGCATCCAGGTGGTGTACTTCGACCAGCGCGACGTCGTGCGCAACCCGCTGGTGCAGCGGATTGTGCGGGCCTACGAGCAATACAACGAACTGATGGGGCCCGGCCGGCAGATGACGCTCAAACTCGACCAGGCGCCGGCGGGCGTGGAAGAGAGCGCCGCCGCCAGCGAGGCATGACAGAAGACCCGCTGCTCATTTTCGCGGTTCGCACGCCCGGCGTGGACCGCCGCGCGCTGCGGGAGTTCGCTTCGCGCCTCAGGGAAGAAATGGCCGGCGGGCGGCCTTTCTGCTGCCGCATCACCACAGACAGGGAAGTGCGGGAGCTGAACCGGCGCTTCCGCGGAGAAGACCGGACGACGGACGTGCTGAGCTTCCCCTCGGGCGACGCGTTGGGGTCGCTTGGCGACATCGCCATTGCGTGGCCGTATGCGCGCCGGCAGGCGGCCCGCATCGGGCATTCGCCGGAAACGGAATTGCGCGTTCTGCTGCTGCACGGCCTGTTGCATCTGCTCGGCCATGACCATGAGACGGACGGCGGCCGGATGCGGCGGCTCGAGGAGCGGTGGCGGCGGCGCCTGGGACTGCCGTGCGGGCTTACGGCGCGGGCGTCGCGGCGGGAGGCGGCGCCATGATGTTCCTGCTGGCGGCGGTGTTCGCCGCGTTGCTGGCCGTGACCGGCTTCGTGCAGCTGCTGTACCTGGAATCCCTGCGGCTGCGGACGCGCGAGGCGCGGGCGCTGGACTACTTCAAAGACCACTTGCAGGAGCAGCTTGGATACGAAACAGAACAGGGCGCTTTTGTTTTTTCCTTCATCAAGCACACGCTGCTGGTTCTGTGCGGCGCGGCCTTCGTCATGGCCGCCGGGGGCGGCTGGGCGGAACGGCTCGAGGCGGCCGCCGCCGCGTGGCTGGTCATGGTGGTTGCGTCTTATGTGGCGCCACAGGCGCTCTACCGGCGGAGCTCGGGGCGGTGGGCGGCGCCGCTGGCGCCGTTCCTGCGGCTGCTGGCCCTGCTGTTCCGGCCGGCGACGGCGAGCCTGGCGTTTCTCGAAAAGCTGTTCGAGCTGGGCGAGCCGGAGCAGGAGCAGGCGCCGGCGTCGGGCGCGGATGAAATCGAGGCGCTGATCTCGGCGGGCGAGGAGGAAGGCATTCTCGAGCGGGAGGACTCGCGGCTGATCCAGAACGTGGTGGCCTTTGGCGACAAGCGCGTGCGCGAGGTGATGACGCCGCGCCGCTCGATCGTCGCCATTGAAGTGAACTCGACGCTCGAAGACCTGCGCCGGCTGGCCAAGGAACAGCAGTTTTCGCGCATTCCGGTCTACGAGGGCGACATCGACCACATCATCGGCTTCGTGCACGTGCGCGACCTGTTCGAACTCGACGAAGAGCAGCGCCGCAAGAAGACCATCCGCGACCTGATGCGTCCCATCGAGGCGGTGCCGGAAACCAAGCCCGTGCCCGCGCTGTTGCGGGAGATGCAGGAGCGGGGCATCCATATCGTCTACGTGGTGGACGAGTACGGCCGCCTGGCGGGGCTTGCCACCATGGAGGACCTGGTGGAGGAGGTTTTCGGCGAAATCCGCGACGAGCACGAGCCGCAGCACGACGTGGTGCGGGGCGAAGACGGCTCGATCACCGTTTCCGGCGCCTTCGACCTCGACCATCTGAACGAGTACTTCGGCTTCCGGCCCGGCGAGGAAGTGGAGGCGACGACCGTGGGCGGGCTGGTGAGCGAGTGGCACGGGTCGGTGCCGAAGCCGGGCGAGGTGATCGAGCAGCAGGGCTTGCGGATCGAAGTGCTTTCGGCGGATGATTACCGCGTGGACAAGGTGCGGATCCGGGCCTCCGAGCCGCAGGAACAGGACAACGGCGGGCGTGAAAATGAGCCGTAAAAAGGCGGACGCAAAAAAATTCGTTTCCGGTTTCGTGTCGATTCTCGGGCGGCCGAACGCGGGAAAATCGACCCTGCTGAACGCGCTTCTCGGCGCCAAGCTCGCCATTGTCAGCGACAAGCCGCAGACGACCCGCACGCTGGTGCAAGGCGTCTGGACCACGGATTCGGCGCAGGTGGTCTTTCTGGACACGCCGGGCATCCACGAAGCCGACAGCCGGTTCAACCGCTGGATGATGGAGTCGGTGGCGGAGGCGCTGAAGGACCGCGACCTGCTGCTGCTGGTGGTGGACAGCACGCGCCACCTCTCGCCCGCCGACGAGCGCACGGTGGAGTTGGTGAAAAAGGCGGGCGCGCCGGCCCTGGCCGTGTTCAACAAGGTGGACGCGCTGAAGCCGAAGTCGCTGCTGCTGCCTCTCATCGACCAGTACCGGCGGTGGCACGAGTTTGAAGAGTATCTGCCGATCTCGGCCCTTACCGGGGAAGGGCTCGACGAGCTGCGCGCGGCGATCCTGAAGCGCATGCCGGAAGGGCCGGCCTGGTTCCCCGCCGACCATCTCACCGACCAGCCGGAGCGGTTCCTGGCCGCGGAGATCATCCGCGAGAAAATCCTGCATGTGACGCGGCAGGAGGTCCCGCACGCGGTGGCGGTGCTCGTCGACGAGTGGAAGGACGAGCCGCGGCTGCTGCGGATTCTGGCCACGATCCACGTCGAGCGGCCGGGGCAGAAAGCGATCGTGCTGGGCGCGCAGGGGGCGCGGCTGAAAGAGGCGGCGACGGCGGCGCGCCTCGAGCTGGAAGCCATCTTCGGCAAGAAGGTGTATCTGGAGCTTTTCGTGAAAGTCAGCAAGGACTGGCGGGAGAACGAGCGGTTCCTGCGGGAGCTGGACTGGCGGGCCATGCGGGGCGGAGAAGCGCCTTCCACAGGCGAGAATCCTGCCGCAAGCGAAAATCCCGAATAAATTCCCGGGCGGGCTCAGCGGGTGAGCCACCTTGCGCCGCAATCTGGCGCCGAAGGAGGTTTTTTCGCACACATGATGACCCGAAGAGCCTGTTTTTCGCTTCTCCTGCTGGCGCCCGCGGCGGCCCGCGGCGGCGTTGGCAAGAGGGAGGTCCGCTATCTCGGCGGAATGTGGACGGACGTGCCGGAGGGGGCCGAGGGCACGGTGGAACTCGGCGACGACGCTGCCGTGTTCCATTTTGCCGGCAAGAGCCACCGGCTGCCGTACGCCAGCATTACGAGCCTGGAATACGGCCAGAAGGTGGGGCGGCGCATCGGCGCCACCATCGGCTGGGGCGTGACGACGCTGGGCGTGGCGGCGCTGCCGATGCTGCTTTCGAAGAAGCGCCGGCATTTTGCCACCATCGGCTATGTCGACGAGGCGGGCAAGCCGCAGGGGCTCGTGGTGGAATTCGGCAAGGACATCAACCGCAGCGTGATGAAAATGCTCGCGCTCAAATCCGGAAAAGAAATCGAATTCGAGAGCGAAAAAGCGCGCGAAGAGTTCTACCATTGAGCCCATGGGCCGCGGGGCGGCTGCCCCGCGCCCGCCGCGGCCGCAGTGCGGGCGCACTTCCCCGGCATGCGCATCGCCCGGACGGCGCTTCAGCGCGAGGCGAGGATTTCCCTCGCCAGCTTCTCGAATTCTTCCCGCAGCCGCGCGTGTTCTGCGGCGTTGGCCGGGCCGGCGAAGCCCGCGTGCACGGAGCGGACGCGGTGGCTGCGGTCGAGGAAGAGCGTGGTCGGGTAACTCGAGAAGTTGGCCAGTTGCGGCAGCACCCGCTGGACTTCCCCTTCGTCCGTGGTTCCGGCGTAGAGAACGGTGTATTCGATGCCATGGCGGCGCGCGAAGGCCCGGAGCTGGTTGCGGTCCCGCTCCGATTCGCCGGTGTATTCAAAGCCGAGGGCGACGATTTCCAGCCCCTGGCTGCGGTAGCGGCGGTCCAGCTCCACGAGCAGCTCGGCCTCGTCGTGGCAATTGGGGCACCAAGAGCCCATGATGGTGACGATCATCGCCTTGCCGCGGAAGCGCGGGTCGCTCGAGGAAACCGGCCTGCCGTCGAGATCCACGGCCCGGAATTGCACCGGTTCCAGCGGGTTCTTCACCGAGACATAGCGGGAAGGGTCTGGCGGCTCGGGCAGGCCGAGCCGGGCGGCATCCTCGATGCGCGCGGCGGTGAACTCCGTCTTGCCGTCGATGACGCCTTTGAGCGTGCCGTCGGGCAGCAGCTCGGCTTCAATCAGCGTGGCGCGGACGCCGTCAAAGTGGGAGAGCGTGAGACGGAGCCCGGAGACCCGGCCGCTCAAGGTGCCGAAGTCGCCGTCCAGGCGCTGGATGGTCCCGCTGACCAGCGGGCCGGACTGCGCGAAATAGCCGTTCATCACGTTCACGCCGCGCGTGGCGTTCGTCCGGATCCGCCAGGCGCCGGCGACCTTGGCGGCCGGCTCCTCGCCCGCTGCGGGCTCCGGCTGAAAGGGACGCGCGGCAAACGGGCGGCGGACCAGGCCGGCCTTGGTGCGCCGCTGGTAGGCGCCGCTCAGTTCGCCGTTCACGAATTCGGCGTCAAGCCGGGAGTCGAAGTAGTCCCACACGAGCTCCAGGCGGTTGCCGCGAAGCCCGCCCGAGGTGGACCAGATGCGCCGCTCCCCGTCGAGAAAGGCGCCGCGCACTGCGCCTCGGGAAAAATCAAGCTCCATGCGAAAGGCGACCCTGCGGCCGTCCACCTCGATGGAGGCATCCCAGAGGCCGGCGGGAGGCGTCTGAAGTGCGGCCGCGAGTCCGAGCATCAGCAGCAAAGGCATCGTCCGCTATTGTAGCCGCGCCGGGTCAGTGGCGGCCGAAGCCCCAGCCGATGTTCAGGCCGTAGACGAGAACCTTTTCTCCCTTCAGAATGTCGACAGCGAGATCCGGGCCAATGGTGAAGCCGCGGGCGAGGTGCAGGTCATAGCCACCGCCAAACCGGAACAGGCCGCGGTACTTCTTGTGCGTCTCCGGGACGGCCGGCTCGTGGGAGGATTCGTGTTCGCGCAGTTCCCGGTCAAACCCCGGCCCGGCGACGAGGCGCATGCCCTTCCAGGGATGCATTACGGCGGTGAAAGCGAAGAGGTCTTCGCGAAAGTCGCCGCCGACGTACTCGAATGTCGCCGCCGCGCCGAAGCGGCGCGCGAAGCGATACTCATAGTCGGCTCCGGTTGTTCCGCCGTTCTTTCCGGTGTTGTGGCTGCCTCCGGCGAGAAAGGCGATGTGATGGCGGTGCGGCGCCTCCCCTTCGCCATGCTGTCCGAAGGCGGCCGCGCCGGCGAGGGAAGCGAAAAGAAGGGGAACAAGAAACTGGCGCATTCGGTATTCAGGATACCAAAGTCTGTATTGTGCATCGGGCTGCCCCTCTGTGACGAAGGGTGTGGCAACCCCCCGCCTTCTGGCGAATGCAGCGGCCTTTGCCGCGGCGGGCTGGCCTCGCGGGCAGGCCCCGGCACGCCGATCGCGTTAGCCCGTTCAATCGGGCTGCGGGTCTGCCGCAGCAGGGATTGCGCGCCGCCGGCGCGGCCCTCGCGCCCGTCGCCGCTGCGCCCTGGTGCAGCGGCGCGTGTCCGCGGCGCGGAATGCGCCGGCTGTGCCGCCGCGGGAGCCGCAATTGTCGTCAAACGCGCGGGCGCCAAATGCATCAGGGTCGAAAAACGGAAATAATCTGCCGGTTATTGTTCTCTTCAAACCAGGAAATGCATACAGAATTCAATGCGGCCCGCTTCCTGCCTCGCGGAATATTTGCGCACAGCGCCCCGCGCGGGCCGAACGGCGCGCAGGCACGGGTTCGGGAGACAGAGGAGAAGACAGAATTCAGACCACTGCGCCGAGCCCCGGGCCGGTGAGCGTGCCGGTGCGCATATAGCCGTCGCGAATGACGAAAATGCCCGGGAATTTTTCCTCCCAGCCCTTGTTGGCGGCCGGGACGTACTGGCGGGCGTTGGCTTCGATGGCCGCCACGCCGGGGACATGGGCGGCCAGCCCGGCCGAGTGGATCAGCGAGGCTCCGGGGCAGGTGAGGTCCTGCACGCACAGAAACATTTTCCAGCGCTGCGCCGCCGCGGCCATCAGCAGCGCCTGCGCCTGCCCTTTGCAGGCCTTCAGCGCGGCGCCGGTGTAGCCCATCTCGCGCGCCAGCCGCAGGCTTTCCAGATCGGTGAGCGACTCGTCGATGACCACGGGGCGCAGTTTGGCCGCCTCGTGCATCACGTTTTCCCGGTGCGCCTTCAGGTCGCGGTGCGTCGGCTGTTCGACGTACTGGATGCGCCGGAACGCCTCCGGCGATTTTTCGCGGATCTGGCGCAGCACGTCGAGCAGGTAGGACACGTTCGGGCAGCGCTCGTTGAAATCCAGCGAATAGAACCACTGCTTCACGCCGCGCCGCGCCATCGCCTCGGCGGCGCAGGACTCGACGGCGAGCACGCGGTCGCGGTCCCAGGCGAGGTCGTCGCCGTTGAGCTTGATTTTCAGATGCGTGAGGCCGTTGTATTCGATCCATTCGGCCAGCGTTTCCGGCAGCCCGTCGCCCACGCGCCGGACGATGTCGGATTCGCGGATCGGATCCACGGCCCCCACCAGGTGATAGAGCGGCATGCGCGGCTTCGGGTCGGGCAGCACGAACTGCTCCAGATGAAGGCCGCGGAATTCGGGGCCGAGGTAGCGCCCGAGGTCCTCGCGCAGGTGCTCGCGCGTGTAGCAGCGGTAGACGCTGGCGCCGCACAGCTTGCCGTAGGCGTCGTGCAGCGCGGCGTCGAAAGGGCTGGCCGTGACCAGCACGGCCAGCTTCGGCGCCGGCTCGGGCGACTCCATCTCCGCGGCCGCCTTGAGCCAGACGGGCTCGAGATGGTGGTTCAGCTCGACCGGGTGCCCGTAATCCCGGCACTCTGCGGTGATGGCGCGGATGCGTCCGGCGAGGCGCCGCATCACGGCGAGGGTGCCATCGTAGCCGAGCCTGCGGCTGGGCCAGCTCCACACGTTGCCAAGCGGCATGGAGCCGAAGCCTTCCGCCTCGCGGCCGGCCCGGTTGCGCGCCCGCAGGCGCACGTTCAACAGGGTCACGCGGTCGACGATGGAGCCGCCGAACTTGATGGGCGTGCGGTAGGCGTAGCTCTCCTCGAAGGTCTCCACCGACTCGATTCGCATATCGAGCGGATTGGCGCGAATCGTTTGCGGCGCGGCCAGCAGCGAGGCCAGAAAGGCGCGGCGGTCCGTCATCGGGGAGGGTCTCCGCTTCCAGCTTACCCGCGCCCCGGCCTGTGCGGCGCGGGCGGCATCAGTTGGCGCGGCCGCGCCGCCGGTCCGCCAGCTTCACGAGCAGGTACAGCAGGACGGCGAGGCCCAGCGCCGCGGCGAGGAAATGCCAGCGGTGGTCCTTCAGCCATTGCGTCGAATGCTCGCCAAGAGACTTGCCGAGCCAGGCGAAAAAGAAAAAGCGCGGAATCTTGCCCGCCGCCATGACGGCAAGGAATGTGGCGGGACGGACGCCCAGCGCCCCGGCGCAGATCACGAACACCTTCATCGGCAGCGGAATCACCGGCACCAGCGCGGGAATGAAGACCGTGATCAGCCCGTAGCGTTGAAACCAGCCGCGGAATTTCATGGCCCGCGGGCCGCTGGCTTTGGCCTCGAGATACTTCTCCCCGCCCTTGCGGGCGATCCAGAACAGTACGAAACTGCCGGCCAGCGCGCCTGCGGTGGCCAGCGCCGCACTCAACCACGCTGTTTCGGGACTCGTCCAGGCGAGGAACAGCACGAGGTAGTCCGGGCCGCCGGGGTTGGGCAGCCCGGCGCCGTCGATGAAGCCAATGAGCAAGGCGCCGAGCGGCCCCCAGGTCTTCAGGAGTTCCAGAAAGGATTTCATCATCTGCCCGCGGACTCCTGCGAGGCGCTGCGGCCAAGGCCCGCGCGGCCAGCGCTCTGCGTCGCTTCAGGCAACTGCCGGACGAAGGGCGCCGCACAGGGAATGCTTGCGGCCCGCGCGATGGCTGGCCGATGAGCAGCCGGCCGCCTCATTGCCCGATCCGCTTCCTCAGTTCGGCTTCGTCCCAGACGGGGATGCCCAGCTCGCGGGCCTTGTCGAGCTTCGAGCCGGGGTCGGCGCCGGCCACGACCACGCTGGTCTTGCGGCTCACCGAGCCGGTCACCTTCCCTCCCGCGGCCTCGATCAGGCGCGTGGCTTCCTCGCGCGTCAGCGTGGGCAGCGTCCCGGTGAGGACAAACGTCATGCCCGCCAGCGGCCCGCCTTCGGCGCGGCGCGTCTCGGTGGAGGTGAAATTCAGGCCCGCCTTGCGCAGCCGCTCGATCAGCTCGCGGTTGTGCGGTTCGGCGAAGTAGCGGCGGATGCTGGCCGCGACCTTCGGCCCCACCTCTTCCACCTGCTGGAGGCGCTCCTCGCCGGCCTGCATCAGGGCGTCCAGCGAGGGGAAGCTCGCAGCGAGAAACTGCGCCGTGCGCTCGCCGACGAACGGAATGCCCAGGCCCGCAATGAGCCGGGACAGCGGCTTCTTCTTCGAGGCCTCGATGTTCTGCACGATCCTCGCCGCCACCTTCTCGCCGAGCCGCCGGCGCGCCTTCTCGCCTTCCAGCTCGAGCGGCGCGAGGTCGTCCACGGTCAGCTCGTACAGGTCGGCGATGCTCGACAGCTTGCCCGCCGCCATCAGCTGCGTAACGATCGCGTCGCCCATGCCGTCGATGTCCATGACGCCGCGCGAGCAGTAGTGCAGAATGCTCTCCTTGAGCCGCGCCGGGCAGCTGGTGTTGATGCAGCGGACGGCGGCCTCGCCTTCGGCGCGGAACACCGGCCCGCCGCACACCGGACACTTCGACGGCATGACGAACGGCTTGCGGCGCGCGCCGGGCGCGGCCACGCGAACCACCTTCGGAATCACGTCTCCGGAACGCTCCACCACCACGCGGTCGCCGATCATCAGGCCGAGTTCGCGGATGTAGTCCTCGTTGTGCAGCGTCGCGTTGGTCACCGTCACGCCGCCGACGACCACCGGACGCAGCCGCGCCACGGGCGTCAGGATGCCGGTGCGCCCCACCTGGACTTCGATGTTCTCGAGCACCGTCTCCGCCTGCCGCGGCGTGAACTTGAAGGCGATGGCCCACCGCGGCGCCTTCGCCGTCCAGCCGAGCCGCGCCTGCTGTTCGACCGAGTCCACCTTGGCCACCACGCCGTCGATTTCGAAAGGCAGGCTGTCGCGCTTCTCCTCCCACTCGCGGCAGAAGGCGAGCAGCTCCTCGACGTTGCGGCAAAGGCGGCGCTGCGGGTCGACGCGGAAGCCCAGCTCGACCAGCTTCTCGAGCGACTGCCAGTGGCTCGGCATCGCATAGCGGCCGTCGACGAGCAGGAAGTAGGCATGGAACTCCAGCTGCCGCGAGGCCGTGATCGACGGGTCCAGCACGCGCAGCGAGCCGGCGGCGGAGTTGCGCGGGTTGGCATACAGCGGCAGGCCCTGCTCCTCGCGCTCGCGGTTGAGCCGCTCGAAGGCCGCCTTGGTCATGATGACCTCGCCGCGCACCTCGAACCGCGGCCACGGCACGGCGAGCGTGCGCAGCGGGACCGTGCGGATGGTGCGCGCATTCTCGGTGACGTCTTCGCCCTCGATGCCGTCGCCGCGGGTGACGGCCTGGCGCAGGACGCCGTTCTCATAGTGCACGGCCATCGACAGCCCGTCGAGCTTGAGCTCGGCGACGTAGGAGTACGGCTCGCCGCCGAGCAGCTCGCGGACGCGCCGGTCGAAGTCGCGCAGCTCGCCTTCGTTGAGCGCGTTGTCCAGGCTGAGCATCGGCGCCGAGTGGCGCACCTTGACGAAGCCCTCGCGGGGCGCGCCTCCCACGCGCTGCGTGGGCGAATCCGGCGGGACGGGGATCTCCGGATGCGCCTGTTCGAGTTCCCGCAGCTTGCGCATCAGGCCGTCGAACTCGGCGTCGGAGATTTCGGGGCTGTCCAGCACGTAATACAGATACTCGTGCCGGCGGATTTCCTGCCTGAGTTGCTCGAGCTGTTCGCGAACTGTCACTCTTAATAGGGTATCCGCGTGGTCAAGGCGAATGCAGCCGTCCTGCTCTACAATCCGGAGGCGGGCAAACTCCGCGCGCGCCGCAGCCTGCTGCCGCGGCTGCTCGATTCGCTGCGGGCGCGCCTCGGCAACGTGGAGGCCGTGCCGACGGAGGGCCCGCTCACGGCGGGCCGCATGGCGCGCGAATGCATCGCGCGCGGCGCGGACCTGGTGTGCGTGGCGGGCGGCGACGGCACGCTGAACGAGGCGGCCGCAGGCCTGGCCGGCGCCGGCGTCCCGCTGCTGGCGCTGCCGGCCGGCACGGCGAACGTCCTCAGCAACGAACTCGGCACGGGCAACGATCCGCTCGGCGCCATCCGGCGGCTGGAGGACATGGTTCCTGTCGCGGT
>Ga0308390_1000051_pt1 | contig 87273 bp, 77 predicted proteins | sample Hotspr2Sample149_FD_202358 | JGI IMG/M metagenome (GOLD analysis project Ga0308390, IMG submission 202358) | Hot spring phototrophic mat microbial communities from Mushroom Spring, Yellowstone National Park, Wyoming, United States - 20040719_149 ...
GGCAGCATAGCAGGCCGCTCGGCGAAGCATCCGGCGCGGCGGGCGGACTTGCAGCCGCGTGGGACGCGGATTCAGAGCCGCGAGTGGAGCGGCCGAAGGCCGCGGGAACGAGCGGTCAACGCAGCGGTCCAAGCGCGGCGCGGATGAATCGCGCAAGGGCGCCGTTCAGACGAAGCGGCTGCGCATTCGGAACCCCGAGTGGAACGGCTTCAGAGCCGCGAGTGGAGCGGCCGAAGGCCGCGGGAACGAGCGGTCCACGCAGCGGTCAAAGCGCGGCGCGGATGAATCGGGCAAGGGCGCCGTTCAGACGAAGCGGCTGCGCGTTCGGAGCCCCCAGTGGAACGGATTCAGAGCCGCGAGTGGAGCGGCCGAAGGCCGCCCGAACGAGCGGTCAACGCAGCGGTCCAAGCGCGGCGGGGATGAATCGCGCAAGGGGCGCCGTTCAGAGGAAGCGGCTGCGCATTCGGAACCCCGAGTGGAACGGCTTCAGAGCCGCGAGTGGAGCGGCCGAAGGCCGCCCGAACGAGCGGTTCACGCAAAGTGGGGACGAAATCGTGTTGAATCGGGACAGCCTGAATTGAGCCCTTGGATTACAGGCTGTCCCCTTGGATTCCCTTGGATTGACCCACCGGTCAGTTTATACGGCCTGTCAAGTCCTGGCTTACCTCCGGGCCAATCGGCCGCGGCAGTGCCGAACTGCGCTTCCGCTACCTGACATACAGGCCGCCGCTGCTGGCGGAATGCTATCTTCCATGCCCCATGACCGCCCCGCCTGGCGTCTCCAGGCGTCAGTCTCTCTCCGGCGTTTCGTGATAAGATTCCCGGCCATGGCCCAGACCAGCAGCGTGGCGCGATTCCTGCTCTTTCCGGCGGTGGCGATGTCGCTCGGCTGGGGATTGCGCGGGTTTATCGCGGGCGGGCCGCTGGGGGCGATGATCCCCGGGGCGATGATCGGACTCGTCGTTTCCAGCCTGCTGCGGCAGGAGCGGCAGGCGGCGTGGCTGGCCGCGTGCGCCTCCGTGGGTGTCGGGCTGGGCGGGCAGATGACCTACGGCCAGACCGTGGGACTGTCGCTGAAGCCGGAGACATTCTGGTGGGCGATGCCGGGGTTCGCCATCAAAGGGGGCGTTTGGGGGCTGGGCGGCGGCGCGATGCTCGGGGCGGGGTTCTTGCGCTCCTTCGAGGGCTGGACCTCCCGGCGTTTCCTCGCGGGGCTGGCGGCGATGCTGGCTGCCACCTGGGCGGGCTGGCGGCTGGTGAACGCGCCGAAGCTGATCTACTTCTCCGACCCCGTCAACAAGCCGCGGGAGGAACTGTGGGCGGGGCTGCTCGCCGGCGCGCTCGCGTTTCTTGTGATTGCAGCGCACGGGCCGATGCGGCGCATGGCGTGGCGCTTCGCGCTGTGGGCCTGCGCAGGCGGCGCGCTGGGGTTCCCGCTGGGCGCAACGGTCCAGGTTTGGGGCCGGGGGCTCGGGACTCTGCAATGGCTGGACTGGTGGAAGGGCATGGAGTTCACCCTTGGCGCGCTGCTTGGCCTAGGGTTCGGCGCCGCAGCATGGGTTTCCCGGCGCGAGATCGCACCGGAGAGCGGAGAAGCGCGCCGGGAGGAGGCATCCTCCATGGCGGGGTCGCTGCTGGCGGCTGCAACGGTATCCGCAGTCTGCATCTGCAGCGAGTCCTGGGAGCTGCTGCGCTTCAGTTACAGCGTTGGCGCGGCGCTGGCGCTGGCGGCCGCGTTGCATTCCTCCGTTGTGGCGCGGCATGTGGCTGTCACGGTCGCCATCGTGTCGTTCCTCATGAATCTGTCAAAGAAGCCCGCCATGGCCGGCGCCGCAGGCTGGGCGGTTGTCGCGGCCTTGTGTGTGGTGGCGGCGGTCTGGGGATCCCGGAAACAGGATCCAGCGGTTCTGTTCGCGGGGCTTACCTGGAGCGCGGTGGCGGTTTCGCTGTTTATGACGTTCTGGCCGCCCTCGCTGGCGAGTCCCGGGCACCTGCTCACCGAAACGCTCTTCCTGCTGATGGCCTGGCTGTGCACGCGGTGGATGCAGAACCTGCATGGCGACGCCGCAGCCGGAAGGGCGGCAGTGGCATCCTGAAAAGCATGGAGCCGCAGAGCCGCTTCGCCCGCTTCGCCTGGGCGGTTTTGGGCTGGAATTTTCTCGTCATCCTGTGGGGCGCATTCGTGCGCGCCACGGGCTCGGGGGCCGGCTGCGGCAGCCACTGGCCGCTGTGCAACGGCGAAGTGATTCCGCCATCGCCGACGGCGCAAACGGTGATCGAGTTCACCCACCGCTTGACCAGCGGGCTGGCGTTGCTCGGCGTGGCGGCGCTCGTCTGGCTTGCCCGCCGGCTGTTTCCGAAGGGGCACGCGGTGCGGGCGTGGGCGTGGGCGTCGCTGGGGTTCATTGTGGCGGAAGCCCTCCTGGGCGCGGGTCTGGTGCTTCTGGAATATGTCGAACGCAACGCGTCGGCGGGGCGCGCCCTATATCTCTGCGCGCACCTGACCAACACGTTCCTGTTGCTGGCGGCGCTGGCGGGCGCGGCCTGGCACGCTTCCGCCGAACAAGCTTGGCGGTGGCGGCAAGTGGGCGGCTGGATGCGGGCCGCGCTGGCGGCGGTGTTGCTGGCCAGCCTCACCGGCGCCATTGCGGCGCTTGGCGACACCGTCTATCCTGCCATCTCGATGCTGGAGGGCATCCGGCAGGAGCTGGCGCCGGACAGCCCGGCGCTGTTGCGGCTGCGGCTGATGCACCCGGTCGTCAGCGTGGCGGCGGCGGTGGTGGTGCTGGCGGCGGCGTTCCAGGCCGTGCGTGGACGATTGCAGCGGTTGATTGTGGCGTGGGTGGCGGTGCAGCTCGCCGCGGGGGCCGTGAATGTGCTGCTGCTGGCGCCGGTCTGGATGCAGATTCTGCACCTCGCGCTGGGCGCCTCGCTCTGGCTGTGGGTCTTTCTGGCGACGATGCCCCGGCCGGCCGGCTCGCACTGAAGCCTGCGGAAGTTTACAACGCTTTCATCGGCCCGTTGCATCCGGGAAACCGGAATTCTGATAGACTGTGGCCATGCCAGGGGTGCGCAGCCGTTTCAGTTTTCGGCTGGTGCATTCAACATGGTTAGTTCGATCTTCGAAAAGCTGAACGAAGGAGACAATGGATGAGCAAGACTCTGCGCAGAGTCAGCGCCGTAGTGGCGGCGTTTCTGCTGGCGGCGGCGTTTGCCATGGCGCAATCGGACAACGCCAGCATCTCCGGCATCGTCCGCGACCCGTCGGGCGCGGTCGTCGCCAACGCGAAGGTCACCGTCAAGAATGAAGCCACGGGGTTCGAGCGCACGGCCACGACGAACGAATCGGGCCTGTACAACGTGCCGAACCTCCCGCCGGGCTACTACGAAGTGCGCGTGGAAGCGCCCGGTTTCAAGACGTTCGTCAAGACGCGCAACAAGCTGGACGCGGCCGTGCCGATCCAGGTCAACGCGGACCTTCAGGTCGGCCAACTGACCGAGTCGGTCACGGTGGAAGCCAGCGCGGCCGTGCTCAACACCGAATCGGCCACGGTGGGCAAGACGGTCGAGCAGACCCAGATCCAGAACCTCGCCCTGAACGGGCGCAACCCGCTGTTTTTGGCGATGCTCAAGCCGGGCGTGCGCCGCGGCTCGCCGATGAACTCGCTGAGCTTCGCGATGGATTCGGGCGGATTCACGATCAATGGCAGCCGCTCGCAGGACAACGTGATCACCTTTGATGGCGCCGTGGCCATCCGCACGCGCGCCAACGGCACCTCGATCGGAAGTGTCGATCTCGATGCCATCCAGGAAGTGCAGGTGCTCACCGCCACCTACTCGGCGGAATACGGCCGTTCCGGCGGCGGCCAGATCCGCATGGTCACCAAGAGCGGCGGCAAGGAGTTCCACGGAACGTTTTATGAGTATTTCCGCAACAACAAGCTCGACGCCAACAGCTGGGCGCGCAACCGCAACCCGGCAACCAACTTCACGCCGCCGCTGAAGTACAACCAGTTCGGTTACAACTTCAACGGCCCGGTGATGATTCCGAAAGTGTTCAACGAGAACCGCGAGAAGCTGTTCTTCCTGTGGAGCCAGGAGTGGGTGAGGCGGCGGGTCGAAGACACGAGCTTCCAGCGCGTGCCGACAGCCGCGATGCGCCAGGGCGACTTCAGCGAACTGCTCCAGCCGAGCATCTTCTACGGTACGGCGCGCATCCTGCGCGACCCGGACACCGGCCAGCCGTTCCCGGGCAACATCATCCCGGTCACGAAGCAGAGCCCCAACGGCATGGCCTTCCTGCGGACCTACCCCCTGCCGACCGGCGCCTACCAGGGCAATACGAACTGGTTCAAGGTGCGCCCTGCCCGGCAGAACCAGCGCAAGGACACGATCTCCATCGACTACAACCCGGCGTCGAACCACTTCATCAAGTTCCGCCACAACAACTACGCCTATACCGCGCTCGACAGCTTCCGCTCGGGCTTCGACTATGCGATCACGGACGGGTCGCGCCCGAACAAGACGGCCAGCCTCGGCCACACATGGACGCTGAGCCCGACCATGATCAACGAGGCGCTGGTGACGGCGTCGGTCGACCGCGTCTACATCGGCGTGGACCGCACCGGCGAGCGCTACCTGCGCAGCCGCAGCGGGATCAATTATCCCTACATCTTCCCCGAGCGCAAGGAAATCTTCGACAAGATCCCGACCATCCAGATCCCGAACGTCGGCACGATCGACGGCGGCCCGTACCCCGCGCAGTCTACCGGGCCGATCTATCAGCTTTCGAACAACCTGACCAAGATCGTGGGCAACCACACCTGGAAGTTCGGCGTGCTGTTCGAGCGCAGCGGCCAGAACGACTTCGACCAGATCAATGTGACCGGCGTGCCCGGCGGCACCAACAACCAGAACGGCCGGTTCGTGTTCGACGACACCCGCCCGGGCGGCGCGCCGGGAACCGGCACCGGCCTCGGCAACGCGGCCATGGGGCTGTTCTCGACCTACGCCGAGATTGGACCGCGCAGCTATACGCCTTACCGCGGCCATCTGTTCGAGTTCTTCGGCCAGGATTCGTGGCGCGTGACCTCGAAGCTGAAGCTGGAACTCGGCGCCCGCGGCACCTGGCAGAACGGTTACTACAAGTCCCTGTGGGGCAACATCAGCGTGTTCCGCCCCGACAAGTACGATCCGTCGAAACAGGCCGTGCTTGACCGCGCCACGGGCAACGTGCTCTCCGGCGACCGCTACAACGGCGTCGTCATCCCGGGCAAGAAGTTCCCCGACGCCGGCCGCGGCCGCGTGCCTGCCATCGACAGCGGCGAGTTCGACCGCCTGCTGAGCGGCGGCAGCCCGTACCCTGCCAAGAGCCACCTGTACGTCGTGCCCCGCATCGGGCTCGCCTACCAGGCGACCTCGAAGGACGTGTTCCGCTCCGGGTTCGGCGGCTTCGTCGCCCGCCCCGGCGTTGCCGACAGCGTGTTCCTGGGCGGCAACCCGCCCTGGCAGCCAATGGTCTCGGTCACCAACGGCATCGCCGACAACCCCGGCGCGGGCCCCCGCGTGGCCTTCCCGCAGTTCTTCATGACCATCGACCCCGTCTACCGCTTCCCGCGCAGCTACAACTGGAACGTGAGCTACCAGCGGCAGCTCACCGGCGACACCACGGTGGAAGTCGGCTACATCGGCTCCACCGGCCTGAATCTCCAGCGGGAGCGCGACCTGAACCAGTTGCCTACCGGCACAACGTTCCAGCCCTGGGCGGCCGGCGCCAACGTGAACTGGCTGCGCACGTACAAGGGCTTCGCCAACATCCCGATGCTTGAGAATTCCGGCCGCAGCGAGTACAACGGGCTCCAGATCGAGGTGAACCGCCGCTTCTCCAAAGGCCTGTTGTACAACTTCGCCTACACATTCTCGAAACTCATGGACGACAACTCCGGCCCGCGCGACCGCTTCATCGACGTCTTCAACCAGAAGCTGAACTGGGGCAAGTCGTCGAACGACACGCGGCACGTGGCCATCTCCAGCTTCGTCTGGGATATGCCGTTCTTCGCCAATACCCAGTCGCGTCTCGTGAAGACGGCTCTGGGCGGTTGGCAGATCTCCGGCACCATCCACTTCCAGACGGGCGCGCCCATCACCATCGGCAACAACGACGACTACCTCGGCATTGGCGACTCCAACTTCAAGCCGTGGAACCTGAACGGCATGCCGAACCGCCCGCAGAAGTTCGCCAACGCCAACGCGCAGGGCAACTACGCAGGCATCACCGACTACTGGTTCGAGCCGAAGGTCAACGGCCAGCCCTGGGCCACCAAGCCGGCCAACGGCACCTACCCGAACCAGAACCGCAACTCGATCCCGTTCAACAACGTCGGCTTCCAGAACTGGAACCTGACGCTCTTCAAGAACTTCCGTCTTGCCGAGCGGCACAACCTCCAGTTCCGCGCCGAGGCGTTCAACTTCCCGAACCACCCGAACTGGGGCGGCGTCGATACCAACCCGACGTCGGCGACGTTCGGCATGGTCACCAGCAAATCGAGCGAGCGCAACATGCAGCTCAGCCTGCGCTACAGCTTCTAGCTGGATTCCGGCAACCTGAACCGCAAGGGCCGGGGCGCCTCGACAGCGTCCCGGCCCTTCGTGCTTCAGCGCGCGGCGCGGCAATCGGCTATGATGCAGGCGGTATGCGAGCGTGGTTCTGCCTGCTGTTGCTGCCCGGCTGCGGCGCCGTGGCGCAAGACTGGAAGCCGCTGTTCGACGGGCGGACTCTGAACGGCTGGCACGTGGAGGCGCGCCCTGCCGATGCGGCGAAAGCCTTCTGGAAGGCCGAGGACGGAGCGATTGTCTGCGACTCGCGCGGGCGGGCGGACCATGACTACGTCTGGCTGATGACGGACGGCGAGTTCGGCGACTTCGAGCTGCGGCTGGAGGTGCAGAGCTTCCGCTCGAGTCCCGGCAACAGCGGCGTGCAGGTGCGCAGCCGCTACGACCGCGAGGCGTTCTGGCTCGACGGGCCGCAGGTGGACATCCACCCGCCCGCCCCGTGGCGCACCGGTCTGATTTACGACGAGACGCGCGGCTGGAAGCGCTGGATCCACCCGATGCTGCCCGACTGGAACATCGGCCCGGAACACGCGCCGCCGAAGCGGGAATGGCGCCACGCCGATGAAGGCAGCGGATGGAACGAAATCTGCATTCTGTGCGAGGGCACGCGCATCCGGACCACGGTGAACGGGCATGTCATCACGGACCGCGATTTAGCGGGCATCCTGGATGACGAGCACCACCGCGCCCGCCAGGTCGGCCTCCGCGGCCACATCGCCTTGCAGTTGCACACGAAAGACGAGCTGTATATCCGCTTCCGCAACATCGCCGTCCGCGAATTGCGGGGCCGCTGATCGCAATTGGAACGCGGCGGTCACGGTTTGTCTTGCGGCGGCAAGCGTTCCCTGCCGCTTTCGGAACGATTCCGGCGCGGCCTGCAAAGCGCTTTCTGCCCATTCGGAGCCGCGAAAGCAATGGATTCAGAGCCGCGAGTGGAGCGGCCGAAGGCCGCGGGAACGAGCGGCCACCGCAGTGATCGAAGGGCGACGCGGATGAATCGCGCCGATGCACCGCTGAAGCAAACCGCTCACTCCGGCCGGAATTCTGCCGAATTCCGGCACCCCGTTCGCGGCTCCGAACCAATGGTGCCCCGTTCGCGCGGCTCCGAATCAATGGCGCCTCGGCGCGCGGCTCTGAACCGACGGGAACGCACCAGCGCCGGCGAACGGCGGCGCTACTGCTGCGGCAGCCGCGCGCTCTGGTGCGCCACCATCTGCCACTGTCCGCCGTTCTTTTTGAACACGTGCAGCAGGGCGAGATTGGCCGGGTTCTCCTTGCCATCCTGCATGGTGACGATGCGGGCGCGGCAGTGCGTCAGAGCGACGTCCTTCGTGATCAGCCGCACCTGAAGCTGGCTGTATTCCACCTTGAGATAGCGGCTCTTGCCGGACCGGAGGTTGCCGATGTAGCTGTCGCGCGAATCCACCGCGCCGGTGGAATGGGTGTAGACCAGGTCCGGCGCCAGCACCTTTTCGAGCAACGCAAAATCGTTCGTGGTCACTCCGCGCGCCCAGCCGCGCTCTGCCTCCTCGACCGCCCTGGCCTCGTCGGCGCCCTGTGCGCCCAGGGCGCAGAAAAACAAAACAGCAAGAATCCGTTTCATCACATCCCTCCCGTGGAGTAGCTCTCTTCCGCCAGCCGCTCTTCCATGTCGGCCAGCACATAGCCGAGAACCGCAAGCGCCGCGACATTCTCCTGAAATTCGCGGCGGTCGATCTTGTCGAGCGTGTCCGCCTCGGTATGGTGCCATTCGAAATACCGCCGCCCAACGCTGAGATGGCCGATGCCGGGAACGCCTTCGCGCATCAGCGGGATGATGTCGGCGCCGCCCCCGCCGCGGACGATTTCCACTCGCCCGAGCGGCTGCATGAGAGCGGCGATGGCTTCGAGCCGCGCGATGGCGTGGTCGGCGACTTCAGCGGGCGCGCCCATGATGGAAAGCCCGAAGCCGCGCAGCTTTTCCGCGCCTCCATCCATCTCGACGGCCGCCACGTGCCGGCGCACGCTTTCTGCCGCCCATTCGCGGTAGGCGCGCCCGCCGCGCAGCCCGTTTTCTTCGTTGGTCCACAGGCAGACGCGCAGCGTGCGGCGCGGGCGCAGGCCGAGCGAGCGCACCAGCTGAACCGCCTGCCACGTGGCCGCGCAGCCGCTCGCGTCGTCCTGCGCGCCCTGTCCGACGTCCCAGGAATCGATGTGCCCGCCCATGACCACGATCTCGTCCGGCCTCTCGCGGCCGGTGATCTCGCCGATGACGTTGGCCGAAGGCGCATCGTCCAGCGTTCTGGCCTCCATCCGCAGCCGGACGACCGTCCGCACGCCCGCATCCTGCAAGCGGCGGAGCATCAACGCGTCCTCGATGGAGATGGCGGCGGCGGGGATTTTCGGCGCGTCGGGGGCATAATTCAACGCGCCCGTGTGGGGCGTGCGCAGGCCCGCCGGCGTGACGCTGCGGACCAGCGCCGCCCGCGCGCCGAGCCGCGCCGCCCGCACGGCGCCCTGGCTGCGGTAAAGGACCGTCTCACGGTAGCCGCGCCAGGGCTGGTTGAAAACGACGATCCTGCCGCGGACGCGCGCCTCGCCCAGCTGCTCCAGCTCCTCGAAACTGTCCACGACGACGGCTTCCGCCGTGATCCCTTCCGCGGGCGTCCCGATGCTGCCGCCGAGGCCGAGCATGGCGAGCCGCGCCCGGCGCGGCTCCAGCAGCACGGCGCTCTCCTCGCCGCGAACCCACACCGGCGCCTGCACCGGCGGCGTGACGACGTTTTCGAGCCCTTCGCGGCGCATTTCCCCGGCGGCCCACTCGATGGCCCGCCCGAGCGCCGGCGAGCCGGAAAGGCGCGGGCCGATGCGGTCGCAGAAATATTCGAGCTTCGCCCAGCCGCCCGAATCCGAAAGCGCCGCGCTGATGAGCCTCTTCGCCGCGGCTTCGTAATCCCCAAGGGCGGCGCCCTTGCCGCGCCTTGCCAGAAGCAGCGCCGGCGCCCTGCGCAACAGGTCCCTTCTCTGCATGGTTCTCCCGAATTCTCTCATAGCCGTGCGCCCGGGCGGCGCGCGCGTGCATCCTGAAATTGAGCCATGCCTGAATACGACGCGTTTCTGCTGGTGAGCTTCGGCGGGCCGGAGAAGCCCGAAGATGTGATGCCTTTTCTCGAACGGGTGACGCGCGGGCGCAACATCCCGCGCGCGCGGCTGGAGGAAGCCGCCGGGCATTACTATCACTTCGGAGGGCGCAGCCCGATCAACGACCAGTGCCGCGCGCTGATCGAGGCGCTGCGGCCGCACCTGGATCTGCCCATCTACTGGGGCAACCGAAACTGGCATCCGTTCCTGGAAGACACGATGCGGCAGATGGCGGCCGACGGCGTGCGCCGCGCGCTCGCTTTCGTCACGTCGGCCTACAGCTCCTATTCCGCATGCCGGCAGTATCTGGAAGACATCGAGCGGGCGCGCGCGGCCGCAGGCCCGGCGGCGCCGCAGTGCGACAAGATCCGACACTTTCACAACCACCCGGGCTTTGTCGAGGTCAACGCGCTGCACCTGCGCGAAGCGCTGGCCCGCACGGGGCCCGCGCCGGTGCTGTTCACAGCGCACTCGATCCCGGTGGAGATGGCGCGGACCTCAAAGTACGTGCAGCAGCTCGAAGAGACGGCGCGGCTGGTGGCGGAGGCCGCAGGGGCCGGCCAATACCGGCTGGTCTACCAGAGCCGCAGCGGGCCGCCGCAGCAGCCATGGCTCGGGCCGGACATTCTCGAAGCGCTCGAACAGGTGCGCGCGGCCGGGGCGGACAGCGTGGTCGTCGCCCCGATCGGCTTCATCAGCGACCACATGGAGGTGCTCTACGATCTCGACTTCGAGGCCGCCGAGCGCGCGAAACAAATCGGGCTGAAAATGGTTCGCGCCCGCACCGCCGGCGCGCACCCGCGCTTTGTCCGCATGATCATCGAGCTGGTGGAGGAACGCCGGCGGGGCGAGGCGCGGGCCGAGCCGTGCCTTCAGGACTGCTGCCCCGCGCCCCTTTTCCGGCCGCCGGCGGCCGCGGCCCCGCCGGCGCCCTGAGTCCCCTTCGGCCGGCGCGGTCCAGGGCCGGGCCGGTTTTCGAGCTGCATTTCGGCCAGCAGCTTCTGCGAGTCCGACAGCAGCTCGATGCAGGCGTCGCGCAGCAGGTCCAGCACCTGCACGAAGGCGGGATGGCGGAGCGAGTAGAAAACCTGGTTGCCGTCCTTGCGGTTCGCCACGATCTGCCGCGCCCGCAGCACGGCCAGATGCTGGCTGGCGTTGGCCTGCTCGAGGCCCAGCTTCCCGATGATCTGGCCGGCCGAGAGTTCGCCGCCGCGAAGCGCCTCGACGATGGCGATGCGGGTGGGATGCGCGAGCGCCTGGAGGATCTCGGTCTTCAGCTGGCGGACGGTGGCCGGCATGGCGTCTCCTTCAGATCGCGGAAGCAGGAGCTGCGGCGGCCGGGGCGAGCCGGCCCACAGCGAGCAGGATGCCGTACAAAAGCGCCTCCGGGCGCGGCGGGCAGCCGGGCACGTACACATCCACGGGGATCACATCGGAGACCGCGCCGCGAATCGCGTAGCTCCTGCCGAAAATTCCGCCGCTGATGCCGCAGGCGCCGGCCGCCACCACCAGCCTGGGCTCGGGCGTGGCGAGCCAGGTCTTGCGAAGCGCGAGCTCCATGTTTCGAGTCACCGGGCCGGTCACCAGCAGCATGTCCGCGTGGCGCGGGGAGGCGACAAAGTGGATGCCGAACCGCTCAAGGTCGTAGAGCGGGTTGTTGAGCGAGTGGATCTCCACTTCGCAACCGTTGCACGAGCCGGCATCCACCTCGCGGATGGCGAGACTGCGTCCAAGCAGTTTCCGGATCGCCTGCCGCGCGGCGGCGCCGGTGCGTTCGAGGCTCTCCCCGGAGGCGCCGCGGGCGGGAGGGGCGAGCAGGCGCGTCTGGCGGCCCTGCCCGTCCAGCCCGTACCGGGCCGTGATGACAAGGTTCTGCCGGTCGAGGACCGGCTGCGCAAACTCGCGGGAGACCGACACGGCGCCGCCGCCCGCCTCGGCGCACTGGCCGCAGAAGATGCACAGGCCGTAATCGACCCGCACCTCGCGCACCGCGCCGCTGTCGGAAACGGAAATCGCCCCGGTGGGGCAGGCGGCCGCCGTTTCGGCAGGGTTCTCCCAGCGCCCGAAATCAAAATGCGGCGCGCCGCGAAAAGCCGGCGGCGGGGAAAACTCCCTGATCGGGTCGCCGATCGTTACCAGCCCCGTGCGCAGCGATTTTTGCAAAATATCGAACATAATTCAGCGATCCGTGCCGGAATACGACAGGTTGAAACTCTTGTTGATCACCGGAAAATCCGGGATAATATTGCCCTGGATGGCCTCCACCAGCGCCGGCCAGTTGTTCAGCGACGGGTCCTTCACCTTGCATCGTTTGAGCCGGCCGTCCGAGCCGGCCCGCACCCAGTACAAAATTTCTCCGCGCCACCCTTCCACCGCAGCAAGCGCGCCGGCATCCGGCTGCAATTCGGGCACGGGGGTGCGGCAAGGCCCCTCCGGCAGCTCCGCCGCGGCGGCGCGGATCAGCCCGAGCGACTGCCGCGCCTCCTCGATGCGCACCCGCATCCGGCGCAGGACGTCGCCCTGTTCGAAGACCGGGACCTCGAAGGAAAGGCTGCCGTAGGCTGCAAACGGGTGATCCCGCCGCACGTCCAGATCCTGGCCGGAGGCGCGGCCCGCGACCCCGACAATGCCGAGGTCCCGGGCCTTTTGCGGGTGCAGCACGCCGGTCTGGTCGAGGCGGTCGAGGGTGGAGTCGGAGGATTCGATCAGCCGAACCACCTCTTCGAAGTCGCGGCGAAAATCCTCGAGGCGCTCCAGCGCGGCATCCACCGCGGTTCGCTCAAGCGGGCGGCGCAACCCGCCGGGGCAGGCCAGGCCGCGCAGCAGGCGGCTGCCGTAAACCTCTTCGTTGAGCCGCAGCAGCGATTCCCGCAGGCGCGTGGCATGAGAGTTGGCGATGACAAAGCCGACGTCGGTGGCGATGGCGCCGATGTCGGCGACATGGTTGTACAGCCGTTCCAGCTCGAGCAGGATCACGCGGCCGAACAGAGCGTGAGGCGGAATTTCAGCGCCGGCGATTTTCTCCGCCGCCTGGCAGAACGCCAGCGCGTGCGCGAAGCCGGAATCTCCGGAAACGCTTTCCGCGAGAAACACCCCGTGGCGCCAGGGAAGCCGCTCGAATATTTTTTCGGTTCCCTTGTGCGTGTAATACATGCGGAGCTGGAGATAAATCACCGGCTCGCCGGCCACCGCGAAATTGAAATGTCCGGGTTCGATGATGCCGGCATGCACGGGGCCGACGGGGATGTAGAAGACGCCTTCGCCGATGGTCGGGCGGTAGACATGCTGCGGCCCTTCAAACAGCGGCAGTTCGGTCTCCAGAGGGAAGTCGCGGCGCAGGGGATGGACGTCGGGCCAGTGGTCGTGCAGAGCCACGCGTCTCGGGTTGGGGTGGCCGGCGGCCTCCAGCCCGAACCAATCCTGGATCTCCCGCTCCATCCAGTTGACGGCAGGCGCCTGCGCGGAAATGGCGGGGAAGGAAGGCGAATCGGCCGGAATGCGCCAGACCAGCACCAGGTAGCGGCTGTCTCCGGGATGGTCGAGAACGTCGAAGAGCAGGAAAGAGGATTCCTCCGCGGTGCAGTCTTCGGCGAAGACGGCGGCATAACGGCAGCCTTCGGCGCGCAGAGCCGAGGCCGCCCTGGGCCGGTCGGCGATGCTGGCGGGCCAGACGCGCACTTCGCCGGGGAACTCTTCTCTGCGGCTGCCCGGGAAGAGCGCGCCGCTGTGCAGAAGGGCGTCGAAAGCGTTGCGCCGGGCGGCCGTCATGGGCGCACCTCCAGGATTTTCGCTGCGGCTTCCACCAGCGCCAGCAGCGGGCCGGGAATCCAGAAGGACATGGCAAGCAGGGCTGCGGCGAGCACAGGCAGCGGCCAGGTGGTCCACCGGTTCAGGTCCCCGCGCGCCAGGTCCGGCCGGGGCCCGAAAACAAGCCGCGAGATATGAGAGAAGAGGCCTGCGAAAATGGCGACCAGCAACGCGACGACCAGCAGCGCCACCCACAGCATGCCGCGGGCGAAAGCGGCCTTGAGAATGGTGAATTCGCTCAGAAAGAGCGGGAACGGCGGCGTGCCGGTCAAGGCCAGCGCCGCTGCAAAGAAGGCTGCGCCGGTGACGGGCAGGACGTGGATGAGCCCGCCGGCGGACTTCCGCAGCGTGTCATTGCCGGTATGTTGCTGGACATTGCCGGCGCAAAAGAAGAGGAGCGGTTTGGCCGCGGAATGGTAAAGCATGTGCAACATGGCGCCGAGCGGACCGAGCGGCCCGCCGAGCCCGAGCCCCAGGCTGATGATGCCGCAGTGTTCAATGGAGGAGTACGCCAGCAGGCGCCGCGCAGACCGCTGCACAAGGATGAAGGGCACGGCCACCGCGATGGAGAGAACGCCGAACAACGCCAGCAGATTGGCCGCGAACGTTGCGCCCGCGGCCGGTGCGGCCAGCAACGAAAACCGCATCAGCCCGTACAGGGCGCAATTCAGCATGGCCGTGGCCATCAGCGCGGCGACCGGCACAGGCGCCTCGCTGTAGGCGTCGGGCTTCCACGTGTGCATGGGGGCGAGCCCGGCCTTGGTGCCGTAGCCGAGCAGGATCAGGATGAAGGCGAGGCGCATGACCAGCGGGTCGAAGCTCCGCGACGCGGACGCGAGAAACGGCCAGTTCAACGCCTCCCAGGTTTCTCCTCCGGTGGCCTGGTGCGCGGCGTAGTAGGTGAGGATCGTTCCAAACAGGGCCATCGACAGGCCGACGCCGCCGAGAATGGCGTACTTCCACGCCGCTTCCAGCGATGTGGGCTTGCCGTAAAAGGCCACGAGAAACACCGAGGCCAGCGTCGCGCCTTCCAGCGCGACCCACATCAGGCCGAGATTGCCGGTGAGCGACACAGCCAGCAAGGTGAATACGAACAGATGGGTGAGCGCGTGGTAATTGCGGATTTCCCGGCCGCCCAGAGGCGCGCCCTCCCCGGGGGCGGGGCGCCGGAAGAACCCTACCGTGTAAGGCGCGGCGATGAGAAACACCAGCGCCGTGAGGAACGTCACCAGCGCCGACAGGGCGTCGGCATGGAAAAAGCCGTGGAAAAAGCTGAGCGTCCCCGCGGCCAGCACGTCCCTCGCAAGGAAGGCGGCGGAAAGAAAGATGGCGGCGGCGGCAGTCAGATGCACGGCTTCGATGAAGGCTCTGCGGCGCAGGAAGAGAGTCGCCGCGGCGGCGGCAAGCGGGATTGACAGCAGCAGCGCAACAGGCATGGCGTTCATCCCCGCAACCGGCTCAGCCGGGTGACGTCCATCGAGTCGAACGCGTCGCGGATGCGGCCGACAAGAATCGCCAGAACCAGAACCGCTACCAGAACGTCGAAAAACACCCCGATTTCCACGATCATCGGCATTCCGTAGGTGAGCGAAATTGCGGCCAGAAAGAGGCCGTTTTCCAGAGAAAGCAGCGCCAGCACCTGCGACAGCGCCTTGCGCCGGTTGGCCATCAGAAAGAACCCGATCAGAAACAGCGCTACGGCCACCAGCAGCGTGTTGTGGCCAAGGGAAGCGGGGCCGGAGGCCGGCGCGCCGTGCTGGAGCGGCTCCGCAATGACATAGGCCAGCAGGGTGAGCAGCCCGGAAATGAGCACGGAGACAGGAACGTTGAGAAGCGGCTTGAGTTCATGCCCGATCTGGATCCTCTCGACCAGCTTCAGCAGGATGGCGGGGAGCACGAGCGACTTCAGCAGAAACGTCAGGAGCGCGGCGAGGTAAATGTGCGGGGCGTTGTTGAACCAGGCGATGGTGTTGGCGATGGCGGCGAGAAGAAAAGACTGCACGGCGAACACGTAGATATTGGCGACGATGGATTTCTGCGCCACGGCGGTGATCTGAAGCACCAGCACTGCGGCTGCCATGAGGGTGATCATCGTCTGGCCGAAGAGGGGGTCGCGGTAAAAATCGAGTGGCATTTATCGGCCTCCGAAAAGAAACGTGGAAATCAGCGCCAGCGTGGCGAGCACGAAGGCCACGGCCAGCAGCTCGGGAACGCGGAACAGCCGCATCTTGGCGTTGGTGGTCTCCACCAGCACGACGGCCCCGGCCAGCAGAACGATCTTGACGAGATACAGCGCCGAAGAGGCGAGCAGGGCGCCTGCGCCTGCCCCGGCAACCAGCGTGAACGGAAAGAACACGTTGGCCAGCAGCGTCAGCAGCACCAGCTGCTTGATGGCTGCGCTCCATTCGATGAGGGCGAGCCACGGGCCGGAATACTCAAGGATCATCGCCTCGTGAATCATCGTCAGCTCAAGGTGCGTGGCGGGATTGTCGACGGGAATGCGGCCCGTCTCCGCGATCAGGACGATGAACAGGGCGGCAAAGGCCAGCATCTGCGAAGGCGCCAGGAATTTCCAGCTCTGCCCGATGGCCGCCCTGGCCATTTGCGAAAGGTCCGTGGAGCCGGCCGTAAGCGAGACCGTGAACACGGCCAGCATTAACGCCGGCTCGGCCAGCGCCGAGACCGTCATTTCGCGGCTTGATCCCATGCCGCCGAAACTGCTGCCGGTGTCCAGCGCCGCAAGAGCCAGGAAGAAGCGCCCGAGCGCGAACAGGTATACCATTGCCAGCACGCCGCCGAACTTGCTGAGCGGGGCCGTGGCGGAGACAGTGGGAACGAGCAGGCCGGCCAGCAGGGTGGCGGAGAACAGAACGAAGGGCGCGGCAGCGAAAACGGCCGACGCGGTTTCCGGAACCACCATGCCCTTGCCGAACAGCTTTCTCAGGTCGCGCCAGGGCTGAAGCATGGAAGGGCCGCGGCGGGTCTGGAGCCGCGCCTTGGCGGTCCTGATGAGACCCGAGATGAACGGACTCAGCGCAAGCAGCAGCAGAGTCTGCCAGGCAGTGGCGGCGATGGTTTCCGTCATGAGCGGACTCCGAACAGCAGCAGAAGGATGAGGGTGACGAAAATGTAGGCCAGATAGGCGTGCAGGCTGCCGGCCTGGATCTGGCGGCTTTTCATGGACCAGCGCAGCACGGCGTCCTTGAACGTGTCGTAAAAACCGGCGCCCGGCGCCGGCCGGATGCCCGATTCAAAATGAATTTCCTTGGGAAAATACGGAGAAACCTCGTATTTCGGCTGAATCTCCCGCCTCGGCCGGAAAATGGCGCTGAAAATCATCCGGAAAGACTTGGAAAAGGCCGTGGCCGTGTACTGGTTTTCGGCGGAGAGGGCCGGCAGGCCGCAGTCCCATGCCGGCCCGCGCGCCACCTTCTCCCTGCCCCGCCGCAGACGCCACAGGGCCAAAGGCGCCAGCCCGAAGGCCGCCAGCAGAAGGCCGAGGGCCAGGGGCGAGACGGCCCCGCTGCGCGGCGGCGGCGCCTGGAGCGCGGCGCGGGCGCTGTTGACAATCTGCCCGGAGATCCCGGCGCCAAGCAATTGCTGCGTCACCGCATCCAGGGCGGGAAGGAATCCATGCGCCCCCAGGCCCAGCGCAATGCAGCCTGCGGCGAGCACCGCCATTCCGGCGCGCATCGACGGGCCGCACTCGCGCGCTCGCCCGGCCTGCGCCGTTCTCGGCAGGGCGAGAAACGTGATGCCGAACGCCTTGACGAAGCAGGCAGCCGCGAGCGCGGCAGTCAGCGCCAGCAGTGCTCCGGTCACCGGGAAGGCCACCCGGGTGATGTCCGTCGTCGTCCCGAACCCGGCCAGCAAGGCCTGATAAGTGAGCCATTCGCTGACGAAGCCGTTCAGCGGCGGAAGGCCGGAAATGGCCGCGGCGCCGACGAGGAAATACAGGGCTGTCTGGGGCATGCGCCGGATCAGTCCGCCCATGTCCTCCATGTTGCGGGTGCCGGCGGCGTGGGTCGCCGCCCCCGCGCCAAGGAAGAGCAGCCCCTTGAACAGAGCATGGTTGAGCGTGTGGAAGAGTCCCGCCGCCAGGGCGAGCGCCGCCAGCGACGGGTAGCCGTAAGAGCGCAGCAGGACGGCCGCGCCGAACCCCATCAGAATGATGCCGATGTTTTCGATGCTGTGGAAGGCGAGCAGGCGCTTGAGGTCGTGCTCCATCAGCGCGTACAGCACGCCCAGCAGGCCCGACACGACCCCGGCCAGCAAGACCGCCAGCCCCGCCCACGCGGGCAAATCCCCGAAGAAGTCGAAGCAGAGCCTCGCAATGCCGTAAATGCCCGTCTTGATCACGATGCCGGACATCAGGGCGGAAATGTTGGAGGGCGCCACCGGGTGCGCCGCCGGCAGCCAGATGTGCAGCGGGATGATGCCCGCCTTGACGCCAAAGCCGAGGAACAGCAGCACGAAGGCCGCTGCGGCGAGCGCCGGGGGCATGTGCGCCGCCCCGCTTCGCATCTCTTCAAACTCCAGCGTGCCGGCCGAAACGGCCAGCAACAACAGCCCCAAGGTGATCATGCCGGCGCCGGCGCGCGACATCAGGATGAACAGGAGCCCGCCGTGCCGGGTCTCCTCGTCGCCGTGCGAGGCGGAGATCAGAAAATAGGAAGCCGCAACGCCGGTCTCCCAGGCAATGAGGAACAGCACGACATTGCCGGCGGTGAAGATCAGCGTGAGCGCAGCCAGCAGCAGGTTCAGGAAGCCGCCCCACAGCAGCGGCTTTTCTGCATAAACGCCGTGCCGCGAGTAGCTGAACGTGAACAGCGCGACCGCAGCGGCCAGAGCCGACAGCGCCAGCAGGAAGAAACTGGCCAGGGCGTCCAGACGGACCGAAAAAGCAAGCCCGGGCAACATCGCGGCGGCGCGCCATGTCCAGACGCCGGCCGAGACGAGCCCGGCCGCGCCGGCCAGCGCTTCCGCAACGGCGCCCGCCAGCGCCGCGGCGGTGAGGATGTCCGCAAGCCGGCGGCCGCCTTTGCGCATCCCGTGGGCGAGCAATCCCGTCAGGGCGCCGCCCGCATAGACGGCAAGGCCCGTGGCGTATGCCGCGCCGGCGAAGGCGAGGTTGGCAGACATAAGGATTAAATGAATATTCTATCTTTCGAATATTCCGTCTGGCAAGCAGCCCGGGGAGCGGGTGCCCGGCGCCGCGGGATGCGACAATGGAGGCACGCATGTCACAACCTTTCCGCGTGAAGTTTGAAACAACAAAGGGCGACTTTGTCGTCCAGGTTCATCCCGCATGGGCGCCTGTCGGCGCCGCGCAGTTCCGGTCGCTGGTGGAGAGCGGCTTTTACGACGGCGCGAAGTTCTTCCGCGTGGTGCCGAACTTCGTCGTGCAGTTCGGGCTGGCGGCCGACCCCGAGATGACGGCGCGGCTCGGCTCGAAGCCGATCGCGGATGATCCGGTGGCGGAGTCAAACCGCCGCGGCCGCATCACCTTCGCCACCGCCGGCCCCAACACGCGCACAACGCAACTGTTCATCAACCTGGCCGACAACACGTTTCTCGACAGGCAGGGCTTCGCGCCCTTCGGCGAGGTCGTCGAGGGCATGGAGGTGGTCGACTCGATCTACCCGGGGTATGGCGAGCAGCCGCACCAGGGGCAGATCCGCCTGCACGGCAACCGCTATCTCGAAGCGAGTTTCCCTTTGCTGGACGGAATCACCCGGGCGACGGTGATCGAGTAAGCCCGGTTTCCCGGGCCTTACGGGACGGCGGCTCGCGGCCCGGCGAGCCGCCGCCTCGACGCGCATTGCCGTGCCGAACGGGACCTGCCAAACGGCGGGTTTGATGCGGGCCGGTTGCGCGGGCGCCGCCAGCGGCGAGGCATGGCTGGCCGGGCGCTGCCTCGGAGTTTGTTCCTGCACTTCTCTGGCAGGAGTGGACGTCCGGCCGCGCAGCGGATGCAGGCAGGGAGTTGTTCGGCCTTCCACACAGAACAACGAATGCGGGCATGGGGCCGGACCGAAACATCCGGCCAGTGTTTTTCCATCCCCTCGGGTGCGAGGTGTCATCCCTGCAACAGAAGTGTCCCTTTGCGGTCTCTCCGGACCGGACACCGCTTTGCGCCCCACTCCTCTGCGGGCTGAAATCCGGCAATGGCTGCGTCTCTCCACAGGTCGGCGTCCGGGGAGGCGCGCCCGCCGGGTTCCATGACGGGGCTTTCCGGGCGCCACCCGAGGGAAACAGGTTGCGGCGGCGCGGCCTGTTGCCATCTTTCGATAGTTCTACTAAACTCGTACATTGACGCGTCCACCGCCGCGCGGCGTTGCGGGCGGAGGGATTCCTGGCGCAGAAGGAAAGGGGACCGGCAAGGTGACGAAAGCGGAAAGTCCGGCGGACAGGAAACGGCTCGGCTTCTTTGAGCGGTATCTGACGCTGTGGGTCGCGGTGTGCATGGCGGCCGGGGTCGCGCTGGGCAAGCTGCTGCCGGATGCGATCCGGTCGTTGCGCGGCCTCGAGTTCGGCGCCGGCAGCCAGATCAACGTGCCAATCGCCGTGCTGATCTGGCTGATGATCATCCCGATGATGATGAAGGTGGACTTCGCCGCCATCCGCCAGGTGGGCCGGCGGCCGCGCGGGCTTCTCATCACGCTGTTTGTCAACTGGCTGGTGAAGCCGTTTTCCATGGCGCTGTTTGCGTGGTTCTTCTTCCGCATCGTGTTTTCCCCGTGGATCGCCGCGGCCGACGCCGACCAGTACATCGCGGGCTGCATCATTCTGGCCGCCGCCCCCTGCACGGCGATGGTTTTCGTCTGGAGCTATCTGAGCGACGGCGATCCGGCCTACACGCTGGTCCAGGTCTCCGTGAACGACCTGATCATGCTGGTGCTGTTTGCGCCGATCGTGCGGTTCCTGGTCAGCGGGGCGTCCAGCCTCGAGGTCCCGTTCCGCGTGCTTCTGTATTCGGTTCTGGTCTTCATCGTGATCCCCCTGACGGCAGGCGTGCTGCTGCGGCGCTGGCTGATCCGGCGCCACGGCATCGCGTGGTTCGAGCAGGAGCTCCTGCCGCGGTTCGCGCCGGTGAGCATGAGCGCGCTGCTGGTGACGCTGCTGCTGATCTTCGCCTTCCAGGCGGACAACATCACCGGCAAGTTCCTGCACGTGGTGCTCATCGCCGTGCCCATTCTGATCCAGGTGTACTTCAACTCCTCGCTGACTTACGGCCTGATGCGGCTGCTGAAGGTCAACTACGAGGTGGCGGCGCCGGGCGCGCTGATCGGCGCGAGCAATTTCTTTGAACTGGCCGTCGCCACGGCGATTGCGCTGTTCGGGCCCGAATCCGGCGCCGCCCTGGCCACAGTGGTCGGCGTGCTGATCGAGGTGCCCGTGATGTTGTCCGTGTGCGCCGTTTGCGTGAGGACGCGGCACTGGTTCGCGCCCGCGCGGGCGGCAGGCTGAGGAGGTTCACGCCATGCTCTCCAGCATCCTGGTGGCGACGGACGGGTCGGAGGCCGGCGACCGGGTCGTGGAATGCGCCCGCAGTCTTGCGCGCGTAGGCGCGCGGCGCGCCACGCTGGTCCACGTTTTTTCTGTGCGTGACGTGGGCGGCCTGTATGAGTCCCTGCGGCAGCAGATGCTGCCGAAGCTGGAGTCGCAGGCCCGCCTTTTGCAGGAAGCCGGGATGGAAGTCCGGCTGGAGACTCCGCTGGGCTTCCCGGCCAATGAAATCGCGCGCATCGCGCGGGAGCAGGAGGCGAAGCTCCTGGTGGCCGGCACGCATGGCGCCTCGCTGGCGCGGGAGAAGGTGCTTGGCTCCACCGCGTCGGAGCTTCTGCACAACCTGCAATTGCCTTTGCTGCTGCTGCGCATCCGGATTCTCGAAGAGAACGGCGGCGCGCGCTGCCGCGCCGCCTGCGAGGATCTGTTTCGCAACATTCTGTTCCCGACCGATTTTTCCGACAATGCCGCGCACGCGTTCCTGTATCTGGAGCACATTGTGCGCGAGGCCCGCTCGCGCGTTACGCTGCTCCACGTGCAGGACCGGACGCGGATCGAGCGGCACCTGAAGCACCGGCTGGAGGAATTCAACGCCATCGACGCCGAGCGCCTGGCAGGCATGAAGCTGCGGCTCGAGCAGTGCGGCGCCTCGGAGGTGGCCGCGGAACTCCCCTACGGCCTGCCCATTCAGGAGATCCTGGACCGCGCGCGCCAGGGCGGCTTCTCGCTCATCCTGATGGGCGCGCAGGGACGCGGCTTCTTCGCGGAGGTCTTCCTCGGCAGCGTCGCCAGCCAGGTGGCGCGCCTTGCCCCGCTCCCTGTGCTCTTCGTGCCGGCGCCGCGCTAGCCGAGCCGCGGGCGTGCAGCCAAGGACCCTCAGGCGCCGCCCTGTCCGCCCGAAGGCGCCAGCTTCATGCGCGCCGCGGCCAGCTTTTCGAGCGCGGTCTGGTACGCGGCGGAAAACAGCGCTTTCGCCTCCGGCTCGGCCAGCGTGCGGGTGCCGATCATCTGCTTCAGATCCTCCGGGGCTCTGCCCGTTTCGGCGATGAGACGGGCCGCTCCGGACGCCGTCGCCGCGGCTGCGCGCTCGGCCACGGGCCGCGGAAGGCCCGCCTGCACGGCTGCATCGCGGAGGGCTTCCAGCACCGGATAGAAGTATGTCGGCCCCACGGCGGTCAGTGCTGTGGCGGCTTCCATCAGCGATTCATCCAGCCGGATAGTGTCGCCAAACACGGCCAACAGGGCGTCGACGAACGGCAGGTCGCCGGCCGGGACCGAGCGGCCGAGACAATGCGGGTTCATCCCGGCGCCGACGAGCGAGGGCGTGTTCGGGATCACGCGGGCGATCTTCGCCGCAGGGTCCAGGCGCTCCTGCATCCAGCCTGTTTGAATGACCGCGGCCAGCGAGACGATCCAGGCGCCGGGCCGCAGGGCCGCGCGAACCTCGTCGAGCACCGGCAGGACCGCGTTCGGCGGCACGGCCACAAAGACGACGTCGCCGGCGGCTGCGGCCTCGGGGTTGCTTTGCGCCGCCCGGATGCCGAGCCGCGCCGCCAGGGCGGCGGCTTTGGCTGCGTCCGCATCAGAGGCGATGATCTGTTGCGCGGGCACGCCGACGCGAATCAGCCTTTCGGCAAACACTCCGGCGATGATCCCGGCCCCGAGAAACGCGTACTGCCTGTTGCGCAAATCATCGATGCTCATCCTGCGTATCCTTTTCTTCCGCTCCGGCCTCCTGCCGCGGCAGGCCCCGGGACGCCACATGGCCAGGCGCCAGCAGCACGGGCACGGGCGCATGGCGAATGACATGGTGGCTTTCGCTCCCGAGCAGCACTTCGCTGACCAGGCCCTTGCCGCGCGCGCCCATTACGATCAGGGTGGCGCCTTTCAGGCCGGCGCAACGGATGATTTCCTCTCCGGGGTTGCCCGACGCCAGAAGCGTTTCCGCTCGCGCCTGCGATTCGGCCTGCAACTCCGACAGCATGCGGCGGAGCCGCGCCTCGTCAATGTCATCGTGCCCGGCAGGCGCCGCGCCCGGCGAGGGCCGCCTGGCGGGCTGCACATGCAGGAGGGTGACCTGTTCCGCTCCCCTTGCGGCGAGGGCCTTCACCAGCCGGAAGGCCAGCTCGGCCGTATCGCTGAAATCGGTCGGATGGAGAATGTGCGCGCCGATCCATGCGCCGGTTTCCCGGCAGCAGGTCCAGTGCGGGTCCTCATCGCGGGCCTGGAGCGCCAACACGGGCGTGCCCGTGCGGCCCAGCACCTCGAGCACCGTGCTGCCCACGAGCAGATCGTGGATGAGCGAACCGCTCCGCGTCGCCATCGCAATGAGGCTTGCGCGGAACCGCCCGGCGGCGGCCAGAATTTCCTCGCAGGCCTTGCCAGGCAGAACCTCCGTGGCCACCTCCAGCCCGGCCCGCCGGAGCATCTCCGCCTGTGCCTGGAGCCGCGGCTCGATCAAAGGTTCGACCACCGGCCGCATGTCCCGGTAATGGCGCATGCAGAGAGCGTGGAGCAGCAAGGCGCGGCTGGCGCCGAAACGTCGCCACCCGGCGACGCAACGAACCAGCTGGTCTGAGGCCGCCGACAGGTCCGAGGCAACCAGGATCTGCTCAAACATCCTGTTTCTCCCGCGCCGCCGCTGCGGGGCGGCCGGCGCTGTCATGCTGCAATGCCGTATATGTGCACCAGGGACATGTAAATGCCGGCGGCGAGGAAGACGCCTCCGGTGGCCAGGCGCGCGTACCGCTCCACCTGCGCCAGCCGGTCCAGCGCCGCGCCCAGCGACCGGGCGCCGGCCGCCAGCATCCATGCAAAAACCATCACCGGCAGCCCGGTTCCGACGCCGTACAGCGCCGGCAGCGCCAACGCCGATTCATACCGGACCGCCAGCGGGATCAGGCTCCCGAAAAACAGGGCCGCCGAAACCGGGCAAAACGACAGCGCGAAAAGAATGCCCATCAGGGCGGCCCCCCACAGGCCCATGCCGCGGAACCTGTCCTCCAGCGGCGCGCTGGACAGGCCTCCGGCAAACCGGAAATCGAGCAGCCCCAGCAGAAACATGCCCACCAGGACCAGCAACAGGCCGAGCCATTTGTTGACATGGGACTGGAGAAACTGCGACAGCTGCGGAACCGACATCAGGCTGGCCGCCACCGCCGCCGCGATGCCGACATAGGCCGCGGCCCGCCCCGCCGAATAGAGCATGCCGAACGCAAAAACCAGCCGCGGCGAGCGCACGCCTTTCGTCAGCCAGGATATGGCAGCAAGATTGGTCGCCAGGGGACAGGGGCTGGCTGATGTGAGGACCCCGAGCCACAAGGCGGCGCCGGCTGCGAGCAGGATGTCCGAAGTCATAATTTCTTCAGATAAGCCCGAATTTCGCCTTCTATATATTGCGAAAATGTTTTTTTGTCCTGCACCAGTTCCCAGACTTTTTCCAGGTTCTTCCACTCCGCCTGCTCGCCGTTCCTGATGCGGACGATCACCACGGACTTGGTGAACAAGTCGAAGTCCCGGACGAAATGACGGTTCTGCGGGAGCTGGACGTTCGTCGGAAGCCACTCGACGCGGCCGGCCGCCAGGGCGTCGGCGAACGCGGACTTCAGGGTCTCTTCCGTCAGGGCCTCGATCTGCCGGCAAGTGGGGCACCGGACCGACGTGTAGAAGTAATACACGCGAACCTTGCTCTCTTTCGCCCCGGCGGGGGTGGCGGGCTCGGCCCGGCTTTGGCTGGCCGAGGCGGCCGGCGGCGGCGCGGCGGCCTCGGCGCCCGAGGCCCCGGAACGCAGTTGCTGCCAGACAATCAGCCCCGCGCTCACGGCGACATAGGCAAGCAGCGCATTTTTCACCAGCGGTTTCCACGACATGCCGTCTGATGCTCCCTCAGGCCATCTGTTGCGCGAGCACCGACATCAGCTCGTCCGGCGGAGGTACGCGTCCCTCCACCACCACCTTGCCGTCCACCACGAGGGCGGGCGTGCGGCGGATGCCGTAGCTCATCATTTCCTTGATGTCGGTGACCTTCTCCAGCCGGTAGCCAACCTCCAGGTTCTTTGCGGCGGCCTCGACATTTTCGGCCAGCCGCTGGCAATTCCTGCAACCGGGTCCCAATATCTTCAATTCGAGCGATTTTGCGGATTCCGACACGATGCCATCCCTCCTCAGGAAACGCGAACAGCCGCCGCGCCGCCCCGCGAGCGGATGCCCGCGGCCTTTTCGGCGCCGCGCAGCAGCTCGACGATCTCCGGCGCGGTCAACCGGTAGAACACCTGCAAGCCGCGCCGCTCATCGGCCACCAGCCCGGCCAAGCGCAGCTGAGCCAGATGCCGGGACATCGTGGAGTCATCCGTGCCGCTCATGCGGGCGAGCTCGCATACGCAGCGCTCGCCGGAGGCGGCAAGCTCCTCCAGCGCCCAGATCCGGAGCGGATGGGCCATGGCTTTGAAAACCCGGGCCATCCGCGCGGCCCGGCTCCTGGCTTCAGACATGCTCGTCCGTAATTTTACCAGTGTTCTTGCACTTTTGCAAGAAAATGCAGTTAGCATTATTTTTCAATCGATTGAGCGTCCCCTCCGCCGGCTGCGCCAGGCGCCGCGGCTGTCTGCGAAGTCCGGCGCCGGGTGTTCATCACCGCTGCCTTGGCTGTCTCCTCCGGGCAACGATCCGACCGGGAAGCGTCCCGCCTTCGCTGGAGATGAACCAGATACCGGCTTTGGACTGCATTTGGCCTTGACGAGTCCGTTCATTCATGCAATCATATGCATAGGCGTATATAGGCAGGAGCATGCAGCCCCTTCACAAGATTCTTCGGGCATTGGCCGATCCGAACCGGTTGAGAATCCTCAACCTGCTGCTCGCCGAACCGTTGTGTGTGTGCGAGCTGGAGATGTTGCTCGGGCTGCCGCAGCCCCTGTTGTCGCGGCACCTCGCTTATCTGCGGGGCGCCGGCCTGGTGCTCGACCGCAGGATTGGCGCGCGCGTTCAGTACTCGCTTGCCGAAGGTCCGGAAGCATTCAACCGGATGAAGCAATGCCTGGAGGGCGTTCTTTCGAGCGAGGAAGTCTATCGCGAAGACAGGCAGCGTCTTCTTCAGTGGCGCGGCGGCTGCTGCTCAGCCCGGGAGGCTGCGCCGGAAGTTTCCGCGGGAAGGATTTTGACGAAAGGAGCCTGAATCATGAAAATCAAGGTCCTCATGTGCAACTGCAAAGGATTGTGCGATTCCTTCAAGAACACCAACTTCAACACCCTGCCCTTTCAGGTGGAGAGCGAACTCGATGTCACGTACGTCGCGCTTCACCCCCAGACCTGCGGGCAGGGCGGCAACGAGATGCTCGCCGACCTGATGAAGAGCGCCGACGGCGACACCTGGATCCTCAGCGCCGCCTGCGCGCCCGCGGCACAGGAAAAGCTGTTCCGCAAGGTCATGCGGCAGACCGGTTTCCCGCCGGAGCGCTTCGTCGCGGTCGACATCCGCATGACCGACAACGAAGGCGTGCTCCAGCGGGTTCGCGAGGCCGTCGAGCAGATCCTTCAGCGCAAGGCGGACAAGGAAGACCCGGTGGAAGAGCTGCTGGGCGGCTGCGAATGCGCGCAGCTTGCGGCCGAAAAGAAGCAACAGTAGGGGGCGGCGATGTCGAAGCTGAAAGTGCCCAGAGAGAAAATCCCGTGGTATCCGACGGTCAACCCCGACCTTTGCATCCACGACCAGGAATGCATCAATTTCTGCAAGAACAACGTGTTCGACCGGGACGATGCGCTGGGCGTGCCCGTGGTGGCGCGTCCGTACAATTGCGTGGTCGGCTGTGACGCCTGCGCGAAGATCTGCCCGTCGGAAGCCATCTCGTTCCCCCCGATGGAGGAATTCAAGGCGACGCTGCGGCGGCTGATCGCCGAAGAGCAGGAGGCGTCGAACGCAGTCGCCGCAGGCCGCGTCAGCCCCCAGACGAACTGAGGCGGGCGCGGGCGCAGCGGCCTCGCGCCTGCGCGGGGCCGGGCCGCGCCGGGCTGTTCACGCCAAGACCGCTGGCTCATCACGGCAGGAACCCAAGGCTGGGCGAATGCAGCTTGAGCTCGCGTATCTTCCGGTTCAGCGCCCGTTGGTGAGCGCGCGGGAGACCCCTTGAATCCTGGCGTGTACGCTCTTGGCCGAGGACGCGCGCCAGCAGGGGCAGTCCGGCGCTTTGCGCCAGCGCCACAGCCCAAGGGGGTGGAGCGGTCAGACCGCTCAGGCCGGGCGGCCCCGGCGGCGCGCGGCCACGTAGTACAGAGCCGGCAGGCCGACAAAGGTCAGCACGAGCGTCGAAGCCAGGCCGCCGACGACCACCGTGGCCAGCGGCCGCTGCACGTCGCTGCCGATTCCCGTCGCTCGCGCGGCGGGGATCATGCCCAGCATCGCCACCACCACCATCATCAGCACCGGCCGCATCTGCGCCACGCAGCCTTCGATCACCGTCTGCCGCAGCTCCGCGCCCGGCTGCCGCCGCCGGCGGTTCACTTCGGACAGGATCAGCACGCCGCTCATCACCGCCACGCCGAACAGGCTGACGAAGCCCACCGCGGCGGAAACGCTCAGGTTGATTCCCCGCAGCCACAGCAGGCCGACGCCGCCGACGAAGGAGAACGGCACGGTCAGCATGACGACCAGCGAGTCGCGCGTGTTGCGGAAGGCGAAAAACAGCAGAACAAAAATGATGAAAATTGTCACGGGCAGCGCCACGCTGAGCCGCGCCCGGGCCCGCGCCATGTTTTCGAACTGGCCCCCCCAGAACACGGCGTAGCCTTCCGGGAGCCGGACCTCGCGCTCCACGCGCCGGCGAACCTCGCTGGCGAAGCCGCCCTGGTCGCGGCCGCGGATGTTGGTCCGCACGGTCACCATGCGGCGGTTCTCGCTCCGCGCGATGATCGATTCGCCATTGACCACGCGGACGGAGGCGAGCTGGCCCAGCGGGACGCGCGCCCCGCTGCGCGTGGCCACCAGCATGCCGGCGATTGCGCCGGCGTCGGCGCGCGCCTCGGGCACGTAGCGGACCGTGATGTCGAACCGCCGCTCGCCGTCGTACATCGTGCTCACGCTCCGCCCGCCGATGGCCAGCTCGATCAGCTCTTGCAGATCGCGCACCCGCACGCCGTAGCGGGCCATCGCCGGCCGCTTCATCTCGATCATCAGTTGCGGCTGCCGGTCCTCCTGGTCGATCGAGGAGTCGGCCGCGCCGCGCACTTGCCGCACGATGCCGAGCGTTTGCGCGGCCAGCCTGCGCAGCGTGTCCAGATCCGGTCCGGTGAACAGGATGGCCAGATCGGCGCTCGAGCCGGTGACGGCCTCCGTGACCGTGTCGATGATCGGCTGCGTGATGTTGTAGGTGGCGCCCGGCGCCTGGTCGGCGAACAGCCGCGCCAGGTCTTCCACGAGCATCGCCTTGGTGCGGCCTGCGGGCCATTCCGCGTAAGGTTTCAGCGTCACCAGAAACTCGATGCGGTTGGGCCCGAACGGGTCCGTGCCCGCATCATTGCGGCCGGCCTGCGACGCCACGTCGCGCACGCCGGGCAGCTTGCGCACTTCGCCGCGCACGATTTCCGCCACGCGGGAGGATTTCTCGAGCGACGTGCCGGGCGGCAGGTTCAGGCGCACCCACACCGTGCCTTCGTCGAGCTGCGGAAGGAACTCCGTGCCGAGGCTGAACGCCAGCACGACGGCGGCCGCCACGGCGGCCGCCGTGCCGGCGAGCGCCAGCGACGGGGCGCGCAGCACGAACTCGAGCGTTCGCCGGTAGAGGGCCGCGAGCCTGACGATCAGCGGGTTGTCCCAAGTGCCGCCGCCGTCGCGGAACAGATACGTCGCCAGTGTCGGCACCAGCGTCATCGAGATCAAAAGCGCCCCCAGCAGGGCCGCGCAGACGGTGAACGCCATCGGCGTGAACAGCCGCCGCTCCACGCGCTCCAGCGTGAACAGCGGCAGGTAGGCGGAGATGATGATCAGCATCGAGAAAAAGATCGGCGACTCCATCTCGAACGCTGCATCGCGGATCGCCAGCAGCGGCTGGCCCGCCTCCTTGCGCTCCTTCAGGCGGTGCAGGAGATGCTCGACCATCACCAGCGAGCCGTCGACGATGATGCCGAAGTCGATGGCGCCGAGCGACAGCAGGTTCGCCGGCACGCCGGCCAGCTGCATGCAGATGAAGGCGAACAGAAGCGAGAGCGGAATGGTCAGCGCCGTCAGCACGGCCGCCCGCACGCTGCCCAGGAAGAACAGCAGCACCAGCGTCACCACGGCCAGCCCTTCGGCCAGCGTGCGCGACACCGTCCGCAGCGTGTTGTCGACCAGCTCGGTGCGGTCGTAGATCGTGCGGATTTTCACTCCGGCGGGCAGCCGCGTGCGTTCGAGCTCCTGCACCGCCTCGTGCACCAGCTTCAGCACTTCGCTGGGATTCTCGCCGCGGCGCATCAGCACGATGCCCTCGACGCCGCCGGTGCGCTCGTTCAGGCCGAAGACGCCCGTGCGCGGCGCCGCGCCCACGGTGACGCGGCCCAGGTCCTTGACGTAGATGGGCACTCCGCGGGCTTCGCTCACCACGCTGTTTTCGATGTCCTCCACCGACCGCAGCAGCCCCACGCCGCGGACCGCCAGCGACTGTTGCCGGTTGTCCAGCAGCGCGCCGCCCGCGTTCCGGTTGCTGGCGGCCACCGCCTCCGCGATGTCGGCCAGCGTCAGGCGGTATTTTTCGAGCAGCAGCGGGTCCACCTGGATCTGGAACTGCTTCACCAGCCCGCCGAACGGCACCACGTCGGCCACGCCCGCCACCTGCAACAGCCGCGGCGTGATCACCCAGTCCTGGAGTTCGCGCAACTGCATGTCGTCCAGGTGCGGCGCCTCCACCGTGTAGCGGAACATCTCGCCGATCGGCGTCGCCATCGGACCCAGCACCGGCTGGAGGCCTTCCGGCAGCTCCACCTCGCGCAGCCGTTCGATGACAAGCTGCCGGGCCTGGTAGTTGTCCATCGTGTGCTCGAAGGTGAGCTGCACGAGCGAAAGGCCGAAGATGGTGCGCGAGCGCCGGTTGAGCACGCCCGGCGTGTTGTTCAGCGCCCGCTCGATGGGAATGGTGACCTGCTGCTCCACCTCCTCCGCCGCCAGGCCGGGTGCGACGGTGATCACGTCCACGCCGGGATCCGAAATATCCGGGTAGGCCTCGATCTTGAGTTGCCGGAACGCCCAGATGCCGCTGCCGACCAGAAGGATCGCCCCGACCAGCGTGAAGAAGCGCTGCTCCAGCGCGAAGCGCAGCAGCCCTCTCATCGCTGCTCCTTCCCGCCCGCCCAGTGCAGAACTTCGCCGCCGGCCAGAAACACCAGCCCCTGCGTGATCATCGGCTGGAGCCGCGGCAGCGCGGCGCGGAGCTTGTCCTCGCGGTCAATGGTGAGAACCACCACCGGGCGGTCCATCGAGAGGCCGAACAGCCCGTCCTGCGTCAGCTCGTGCGCCGCGCCGTAGCCGAGTTCCCCCTTGAGCACCGTGGCGCCCGCAATGCCCTCTTCCATGAGCACGCGCACCACGGCCTCGTATAGCGGGATCCGCGGGTCGCCCCACGTGTTGCCCTCGTCGAAAAACAGCAGCATCATTCGCGCCGATTCCATGATTCAGCTCCCCCGCAACAGCATCGCTCCATCCACGACGATTCGCGCCCCCGGCCGCAGCCCCTCAAGGATGGGGACCCGGTCGCCAAAACGCTTGCCCGTGCGCACCTGCGTGACCCGGTACCGGCCGGGCGCTTCCTCGACGAAGACGGCCTGGCGGCCTTCCAGCTGGATGACCGCGCCCGCCGGCGCCACCGCCACTTCGCGCTCCGCCTCCGCGTGCCGCACTACGCCGAACATCTCCGGGCGGAACCGCCCGGAGCGGTTGTCCAGCTCCGCCCACACTTTCACCGTCCGGTTGGCCGGGTCCACGCTGTCGGCGATCCGCGCCACGCGGCTGTAAAACACCTCGCCGGGAAACGCGTTCAGGCGCACCTCGAACCGCTCGTTCAGTTGCACCAGCCGGATGTAGGTTTCCGGGACATCCGCGGCCACCCACACCGTGCTGAGGTCCGCGATCGTCATCACCGGCTGGCTGGTCTCAACGCGATACTCGCCCGCCACCACGTTGAACTCGGTCACCTTGCCCGACAGAGGGGCGCGCACGGTGACGCGCGGGCGCGCCTGCCCCGGCTTCAGCCCGAGCAGCTCGAGCCGCGCCAGCGCATGCTGGCGCGATGTTTCGGCCTGCGCCACTGCGGTCTTGGCCTGGCTCAGCGTCGTTTCCGCCGCCAACACCTCCTTTTTGGCGATGGCGTCGCCGCGGAACAGGTCCAGCACGCGCTCGTAATCCTGTTGCGCCTTGGCCAGCGCCGCCCGGGCGGAAGTCAATTCCAGTTCGGCGCGCAGATACTCCGCGGCCGCCTGGTCGGCTTCGGGGCTCTCCAGCGTGAGCAGCGGCGCGCCCTTCTCCACCGCGTCGCCGAACGCGACGAACACCTCGGCCACGCGCCCTGGCGCGGGCAGCACCACGCGCGAGATCCGGTTGGGGTTGAATTCTATCTTGGCCGGGGCGGTGAACTCCTCCGTCGGCAGCCGCTCGAGCCGCACCTCTTCCACGCGAAGCTGCCGCATCTTTGGCGAGTCCGGCGCGATTTCCACCACGCCGTCCATGCGCGCCTGCGGCGGCGCGGCGTCGGCCACAGGCCCCTGGCGGCACGCGGCCAGCACCGCCGCCAGCACGAAAATTCCGGCTCTCTTCATGGCGCCTCCCTCGCGGCAATCGCGTCCAGCAGGTAGAGCGTGCGCGCATACTCGACCCGCGCTTCGTTGTATCCCTGCATCGTCTCCGACAACGTCCGCTGCGCATCCAGCAGGTCGATGAACGACGCCTCGCCCCGCCGGTAGGAAAACTCGATCGTGTCGCGCACCCGCACCGCCTGGCCGAGCATCTCCTTTTCGATGGTCTCCAGCAGCTGCCGCGCCGTCAGGTATTGCTCCCACGCCGAAGCCGCCTCTGCGCGGATTTGTTGTTCCAGCGCCCGCACCCGCGCCGCCGCCTGTTCGCGCTCCTGCCGGGCGCGCTCGATCTCGCCCTGGTTGCGGTTCAGCAGAGGCAGAGGAATTTCGAACCGGAAGCCCGCCGTCTGGCCCTTGAACGGCCCCACATACTGCTTGTGGTGCGAGACGCCGAAATCGACATTCGGGCGCGCCAGCGCACGCTGGAGACGGGTCTCGGCATCCAGCCGCTCCACCTCGCGGCGCAGCGCTGCCAGATCGGGGCGGGCCGCCAGCGCGGCCGCGACGAGCTCATCCAGGCTGCCGGCCGGCGCGTCGCGGCGCACCTCCGCCGCAACGTCGAACCCGGCCGACGGCGCCGGCCGCCCCATCAGCCTTTGCAGCCGCACGGATTCCTGCCTCGCCCGCAGCTCGGCCTGCCGCAACTGGTTGCGGAACTGCAATGCCGCCACCTCGCTGCGCAGCAGCTCCACGCGGGCGATCTCGCCGGCTTCGAAGCGCGTGCGGTTGATCTTTACCAGGTTTTCGAACGTTTGCAGGATCTCGCGCAGCGTGCGAACGTTCTCCTTGGCCAGAACGAGATCCAGAAACCCGTTCTGGACATCGAGCAACAAAGCGCGCCGCGCGTCCAGGAACCCCGCGCGAGCGCTTTCCACCGCCTGCCGCGCCACTTCCGTGCGCAGCCTGCGCTTGCCCGCCGTTTCAATTTCCCAGTAGAGAACCGTATCGGTTTCCGCGGGCCCCACCGGCCCTTCTTCCGGTTTGTAATGCGCACCCAGCAAATCGAGGAAATTTTTTCCACGCTCAGGCGGGGATTCGGGCGCAAGCGGGCCTGCAACAGGCGCGCCTCGGCGATGGTGATGTCGTACCGCTGGGCCAACAGGGCGAGGTTTCGGGCCAGCGCCTCGTCGACCACCTGCTTCAGCGTCAGCGGCTGCTGCGCGTGCAGCAGCGCGCACCCCAGCGCGATCCAGGGAAGTTTGCCCAACACCTTCTCATGGTAGCCAACAGGTCGCCTGACGCGGCGGCTCAGAAGCTGTAGCGCAGCACGGCCATCAGGTTCGAGTTGCGCCGGTACTGGCCCAGGAAATCCTCGCGCGCGCCGCGCAGCAGGTTCGCCGCGACCGTGACGCGCCAGTGCGAACCGACGGCCTGCGTGTATTCGAGCTTCGTGTAGACGCCCTTGCCGTTCTGCCGCACGGCGCCTTCCAGCGCCACCGAACGGTTCGTGTCGATGTTGTACGAGGCGCGGCCGAGGAACGTCCTGGCCAGCCCGCGGTCCGGCGCGAAGTCGATTTGCACACGCCGCTCGGTGACGGTCTCGCCGGCGTAGCCGCCGACGAAGAGCCACTCGCCCCGCTGCCGCTCGGCCTGGATGACGTAGAGCACGTAGTTGTCGGCGAGCGGCGTCGAGCTGGTGAAATACGCGGCCTCGCCCTTCACGGTCACCCAGCGCGTGGGGACGGCTGCATCGCCGCCGTACATGCGCATCTGCGGATGGATGCGGCTGACGGTGATCGTGGGCGGCGGCAGCGGCTCCACGCGGGCGGCATAGACGGGGAGATGGTTGAAGCCGTCGTAGAAGCTGAGCGAGAACTCGTATCCGCCGCCAACGTGGTTCCAGCGCAGTCCGGCGGCGGCGCGGCGCGGGAATGCGGCGGGCGCCTCGCGCAGCGCGAACTGTTGCGCCTCCCCGGGCAGGGCGGCCCAGCGCTGCCTGGGCAGGGGCGTGCGGCTGGGGGTGAACACGGGCTGGAGGACGAGGTCCAGCGTATCGCTTCCGCGCTCGCACGTGGCCCGCACGGCGGTGACGCCGAGGAAATCGGTGGTCAGCACATTGAGAAAATCCTTCGGGGCGAAGCGGTCGGTGGGGTTCAGGATGTCCGCCTTGCCCCAGCGGATGAACTGCCGGCCGCCTTCGAAGGTCCAGCTGCCGCGGTGCGCCAGCAGGCTCAGCCGCCGCGCGGAAAGCGCCGGGCGCTGGCGGCGGCGGTCGGCCCAGTCGAGGCGCCAGGCGCGCTCGAACTGCCGGTGGGAATCGAAGCGCGCGTCGGCGCCCGCGTTCAGTTGCAGCCACGAGTTCAGCCGCCAGGTCGCTTCCCAGCGCAGCAGCTGCTCGCTCACCAGCCGCCCGCTGTCGCCGGGCGCCGTCTGCGGGTAGGCGAAGCTGCGGATTTCGAGATAGCCGCGCTGCGTGAACGCCTGACCTGCGGCGGCCGCGCCCAGCAGAATGCAGAGCCACGCCGCCCGCGCGGCGCGGCTAGCGTTCCCGCCGCAGCGCCTGCAAGGTGAAAAGATCCGCCGGGAGGGAAACATCGTATTCCAGCTTTTCCAGCCGCAAAATGGTCCGGGAATCCCGGGTCAAATCGTGCACTTCAATGCGGCGCGCCGTCCAGATATTCTGCACCTTTTCGATGTCCGAATAGCGGATGCGGCGGATCACGCGGTCGCGCTGGAAGCAGTCGATCTGCGCCGCGACGTAATCCGGCTTGCGGATCCACAGGTAGAGCTTCGTGTACTGGCTGCGCGCCTCCGGCTTCGGCGTCGACTCGATCTTCCAGCACGGCGTCCCGTCGATGGGCTCCTCGCCGAGCATCCGGTAGGTGGAGCGGTCCACGTCGCGCTCCTCCAGGTCTTCAAAGGTGAAATCCGTTCCGAAAAAACGCGTTTTCCGGTCCTGAAACGCGATTCGTCTTTCGCGCTGCACCGCCGGCGTCCACATCCACTGGTCGGAGGCCCGGTCCGGGTGGTTGTGGATGAGCAGCGCCACGCCTTTCACCTCCGGCGGCGCGGTGAAGCGCAGCACCGCTTTGGAATTTCCGGCCGAGCCGAGCCGCTCGTAGACCCAGCGTTTCGTGCTGACCTTGCGTTTGGCGTCGATGACCTCGAGCGTGCCCTCATAGAGCTGGCTGCCGGAGCGCGCGCGGCGCTGGGCTTCCTCGACGATCGCCCGCGCGTCCTGGGCCTGCGCCCAGGCGGCCCACACGAGCAGCGCTGCCGCCAGTCTATTCATACTCCAGAGCCTCCACCAGCGACATCCGCACCGCGCTTTCGGCCGGCCCGAGCGCCGAGAAAAGCGCCGAGCCGAGCAGCACCGGGACGAGCACGGCGGCGATGCCGTACGGATACAGGTATTCCAGCCGCAGGCCGGCCACGTCGCGCCTGGCGACATCCAGAATGTAGTACAGGTGAACCGCTCCCATGGCGAACCCGATCGCCAGCCCGAGCACGCCGATGGCCGCCGCTTCCATCCAGATGGTGTGCCGCACCTGGTTGCGCATGGCGCCGACGGCCTGCAACACGCCCAGCTCGCGCTTGCGGTCGGTGATGGAAACGGTGAGCGTGTTCACGATGCCGAGGATGGCCACGAGCACCGCGACGACGATTTGCACATAGGTCAGGCCGAACCACTGGTCGGTCAGCTTCATGATGTAGGCGCGGAGCTCTTCGTTGGTCATCACGAACAGGCGGGTGCGGCTGCCGAACTGTTCGATCAGCCGCTGCCGCAGCGCGGCCCTGTCCACGCCAGGCTTCGCGTAGACGCGCATCGCGTTGATCGTGTCGTCGCCCCAGTACTTCTTGTACAAATCCCGGCTGATCAGGATGGTGCCCTGCTGGTCGCTGTAGTCGAGCACGATGCCGAGCACCGGCAGGCGCAGCACGCCGTTGGGCGCGGGGATCTCGAGCACGTCGCCGCGCTTCACCCGGCGCAGCAGCGCGAAGTTGTCGCTGACGACCACGCCCTCGCCGCGGGCGGTCTTCGCATACATGGCCTCGCGGTCGCCGTCGATCACGCGGGCCCGCACGCGGCGGGCGATCTTTTCCACGTCGGCGGCCACCAGCATGACGGGCGTGCCCTTGTAAATGATGCGGGTCGAGCGCACCGGCTGTACTTCGTCGATGCCTTCGACGCGCGCCACCTCTTCGGCGAAGCTCTGCGGGAAGCGGAAGCTGCGCTGGGTGATGGTTTCCGAGCCGGTGATGAAGAAGTCCGGGTTGAGCGAGGTCTTCACCCACGTGCCGATCGTCGAGTAGCTGGCGCGGGAGATGCCGCCCAGCCCGATGACCAGCGCCACGGAGAGGGCCAGCGCCGCGACGGTGCCCGAGGTGCGGCGCGGGGCCTGGAGCAGGCTGTCGGCCGCCAGCGCGCCCTCAACCGGGCGGAACCACTTCAGCGCGGGCCGCAGCCAGCGCGTCAGCACCGCGCACAGCGTGGGCGTCAGCAGCAGCGCCGCCAGCACGCTCAGCATGTATCCGAGGTAGAAAAAGAACGCGCTGCGGCTCAGGAACACGCAAGCCACGGCGCCGGCAAGCATCGCCGCCGCCACCATGCGGCGGATGCGGTTCTCGCCTTCGGTGATGACCTGCACGCGGCCCTTTTGCAAGGCCTTCACCGGGTCCACGCGGGCCGCGTTGCGCGCCGGCAGCCAGCCTGCGAAAACGCTGGTCGCCACGCCGATCAGCAGCGCCAGGCCGAGCAGGCGCGGGTCGGCGGAAACCTCTTCCGCCTTTTCGCCGACGCCGTAGACTTCGCCGAAATAGTCGCCGATGTAGCCGGCCACGCCGCGGGCCATCGCGACGCCGAGGAGGATGCCGAGAAGCGAGCCGAACAGCCCGGCCAGCGCGCTTTCGGCCAGAAACAGGTTGCGGATCAGCCCCCGCGTCGCCCCGAGCGCGCGCAGGATGCCGATCTCGCTGCGCCGCTGCGTCACCGCGATCGAGAACGTGTTGTAGATAAGGAACAGGCCGATGAAGAGCGCGAACACGCTGGTGATGTTGGCGGTCATCGAATAGACGCGCGCCATCGCCTCGAACTGCGCGCCGCGCGAGCCGGGCGGCTCCACCTGAAGGCCCGGGCCGAGCGCCGCCTGGATGCGCTCGCGCGCCTCCTCGACGCGCACGCCCTCGCGCACCGCCAGGTCGATGCGGTCGAAGCGCCGGCCTCGGCCGAACACCATCTGCGCCGCGTAGATGTCCATCACGGCGAGGCTGCCGCCGAAGGCGGAAGCCAGCCCGCCGCCCGACATCACGCCGCGGATGGTGAACTGGCGCGGCCCCGCCATGGTCTGCATGGTGAGCCGGTCGTTCAGCCCGAGCCCCGTCTTCTGGCAGAACTGGCGGCTGACGATGATCGAGTCCGGCTGCGCGATGAAGAGCAGCGGGTCGTCGACAATGGTTTCGTCCGCGGTCTCCAGGTCGTAGTCGCGCAGCGACCGGTCTCCGGTCATGTCGACGCCGACGACGAGGAGATTGCCCATGCCGGGGATGCCCGTCTGCACGGTGGCTTCGATCACCGGCACGGCCACCGCGACGTCCGGCAGGGCCTGCACCTTTTCGAGGACCTCTTCCGGGAATCCCGCCTCGCCGGCCGAAACCTGCAACTGCGTCCGGCCGGCGATGCGGTCCACCGTGCGGTTGAAGGCGTACAGCACGCTCTGGTTGGCCGTGTGCATCGCGACGAAGACGGCCACGCCGAGAACGATGCCGGCCGTGGTGAGCGTCGAGCGCAGCAGGTGCTTGCGCACGTAGGGCCAGCTGATCAGTTTCAGCAGCATCATGGCCGCGGCACCCGGGCCTCGTCGCCGGCAAGACGGCCGTCGCGCAGGGTGATGGTCCGCTCGCAGCTGGCGGCCACGCCCGGATCGTGCGTGACCATCAGGACGGTGGCGCCGAGCCGCGCGTGCAGGTCGCGGATCAGTTCCAGAATTTCGGCGCCGGTTTTCGTGTCCAGATTTCCGGTCGGCTCGTCGGCCAGCAGAATGGGCGGATACACGCTCAGCGCCCGCGCGATGGCGACGCGCTGCCGCTCGCCGCCGGAAAGCTCGTCAGGGAGATGTTCGAGGCGGTGCTTCAGGCCCACCAGGCCCAGCAGCTCTTCGGCCCGCTCCCTGGCCTGCGATTTTTTCCAGCCGCGCAAATGCAGCGGCAGGGCGACATTTTCGAGGCATGTCAACGAGGGCAGCAGATTGAAAAACTGGAAAATGAAGCCGATTTTGTCGCGGCGCAAAAGGGTCAGCTCGTCGTCGGAAAGCGTGGAAAGCTGCTGCCCGTCGAGGTAAATCTCGCCCGAGGTGGGCCGGTCGAGCGTGCCGATGAGATTCAGGAGCGTCGATTTGCCCGACCCGGAGGGGCCGACCAAGGCGACCATCTCGCCGCGTTCGATGTGGAGGTGGATTCCATCGAGCGCCCGCACCTTGCGCTTGCCGTTGAACTCCTTGACGACATCCACCAACCGGATCACTGCAACCGCACCTGAATTCAGGATGCCACACGCGAGGCAGCCGACAGAAATCCTTTGCGATTTCCTGCGCTCTGCCAAGGCGCTGGCGATTTCCGAAAAACGGCGATGGCGTGGCCGCGGGGCGCATCAGGCGTGGCAGCCGCCATTCATGAAAAAGGCCGCGGCCCCGCCGGAAATGCGGGGCCGCGGCCAGGAGGTGGCGGGTCGTTCCGGAGATCAGTAGTCCATGTCAGGCGAGTGGCCGCCGCCGGCCGGAGCCTGCTTCTTCTCCGGGATCTCGCAGACCATCGCCTCGGTGGTGATCATCAGCCCGGCGATGGAGGCTGCGTTCTGGAGCGCGGTGCGGGTGACCTTGGTCGGGTCGATGACGCCGGCCTCGACCAGGTTCTCGTACTCGCCCTTCTGGGCGTTGAAGCCGTAGTTCATGTCGGTGCTCGACAGGATCTTGCCGACGACGATGGCGCCCTCGTAGCCGGCGTTGGCCGCGATCTGGCGGACCGGCTCCTCGCAGGCGCGCTTGACGATGTTGATGCCGATCTGCTCGTCGTTGTCGCCCTTCAGGCCGTCGAGCACGCGGGAAGCGCGCAGCAGGGCCACGCCGCCGCCAGGCACGATGCCTTCCTCAACCGCGGCGCGGGTGGCGTGCAGGGCGTCTTCGACGCGGGCCTTCTTCTCCTTCATCTCGGTTTCGGTGGCCGCGCCGACCTTGATCACCGCCACGCCGCCGGCCAGCTTGGCCAGCCGCTCCTGGAGCTTCTCGCGGTCGTAGTCCGAGGTGGTCTCCTCGATCTGGGTGCGGATCTGCTTGATGCGGCCCTCGATGGCCTTCGGGTCGCCCTGGCCGTCGACGATCGTGGTGTTGTCCTTGTCGACCACGACGCGCTTGGCGCGGCCGAGATCATCGAGGCGCACGCCCTCCAGCTTGATGCCGGTCTCTTCCATGATGGCCTTGCCGCCGGTGAGGATGGCGATGTCCTCGAGCATGGCCTTGCGGCGGTCGCCGAAGCCGGGGGCCTTCACCGCGCAGACGCTCAGCGTGCCGCGCAGCTTGTTGACCACCAGGGTGGCCAGCGCCTCGCCTTCCACTTCCTCGGCGATGACCAGCAGCGGACGGCCCGAGCGGGCGATCTGCTCGAGCAGCGGCAGCAGGTCCTTCATGTTGCTGATCTTCTTCTCATGGATCAGGATGTAGGGGTCTTCCAGCACCGCCTCCATCCGGTCCGGGTCGGTGATGAAGTAGGGCGACAGATAGCCGCGGTCGAACTGCATGCCGTCGACGGTGATCAGCTCGGTGTGCATCGTCTTGGACTCTTCCACCGTGATCACGCCGTCCTTGCCGACCTTCTGCATCGCCTCCGAGATCTTGGCGCCGATCTCGGTGTCGCCGTTGGCCGAGATGGTGGCGACCTGGGCGATCATGTCGCCGCTGATCGGCTTGGAAAGCTTCTTCACTTCCTCGACCACCGCGTCGACGGCCCGCTCGATGCCGCGCTTCAGGGCCATCGGGTTGGCGCCGGCGGCCACGGCCTTCACGCCCTCGCGGTAAATGGCCTGGGCGAGGATGGTCGCCGTGGTGGTGCCGTCGCCGGCCACGTCGGAGGTCTTCGACGCGACCTCGCGCACCATCTGCGCGCCCATGTTCTCGAGCGGGTCCTTCAGCTCGATCTCCTTGGCGACGGTGACGCCGTCCTTGGTGATCGTCGGGCCGCCGAACTTCTTCTCGATGACGACGTTGCGGCCCTTGGGCCCGAGGGTCACCTTCACCGCGTCGGCCAGCTGGTTCACGCCGCGCAAAATCGCCTGCCGCGAGGCCTCGCTATAGACAATCTGTTTCGCTGCCATAATCCCTTCTCTCCTTGGACTGGAACTTGATCACTCCCTACTTCTCAATCACGCCGAGGACCTCGTCCTCGCGCAGGATCAGGAACTCCTCGCCATTGATCTTGATGTCGCTGCCGGCGTACTTGCCGAACAGGATCCGGTCGCCGACCTTGACATCCAGCGGAACCACGGTGCCGTCCTCCAGGCGCTTGCCGCGGCCGGCCGCCACGACCTCGCCCTCCTGCGGCTTCTCTTTCGCCGTGTCCGGAATGATGATGCCGTTCTGCACCGTCTCCTGCGGTTCGATCCGGCGCACGACCAGCCGGTCATAGAGCGGACGAATCTGCATCGTTAACCTTCACCTCCGTCGATTTCGGTCGATTCTCGCTTCGGCGCGGGAATCTCGAAGTGGAACCTGAGCAGTTCCTCACACCGCTTTCCATTATTAGCACACTCCCGCGAAGAGTGACAAGTGGTGTCTGTATTCGATTGAAAAAACAAGTCTTACGAAATCATGGCGGAGAAGCCCGGATTCGGTTTCGGGGTCGGCCAGCCCCGATTTCAGAAAAGTTTAGTGCGAAAGACTAAAGTTTCGGATCCGCGATGGCTCCGGCACGCCACGGCGCGCAGCGTCCCCGCCCTCGCTCCTGCGCGCCGCAAGCGGCCTCCACCTTCCGGCCAAAACATTTCCCGCTACTCCCGTTTCCGCCCCCGCGCCGCCGGCCTGCGGGCCCTTCACAGCCTCGCCGGGCGGGTTGGGCGCGCCTGCGGGTGCTATTCTGGCGGTATGCTGCGGCGGGTTCGCTGGCTGTTGCTGGCAGCCATGGCAGCGGTGGCGGCGCTGGTGGGCTGGGTGTATTGGCAGGGCCGGCTGGAAAGGATCGCCCGCCGGCCGGAATTGCCGGCTCCGCTGCCCCGAAACACGGCGGCGGTGGCCTCGCAATGGGAATACGAAATCAAGTCCGGCGAGCAGTCCCGCATCCTGGTTCGCGCCCGCGAATTCGAGCAGGTGAAAGACCCCCCGTTGATCCATTTGCGCGGGCTGGAGGTCGAGATCCGGCAGGCCGACGGCCCGCGGTATGACCTGGTGCGGAGCCCCGAGGGAACATTCCGCCAAACGGAAGGCGCTCTGACGGCCGAGGGCGAGGTGGAGATCACGCTGGGGCTGCGCCGCGGCGAAGGGGGCCCGCCGCCGAAAGTGATGACGATCCGGACTTCGGCCGTATCGCTCGACGTGCAGACCAACCGCGCCTGGACGGAAAGGCCAGCCGAGTTCGAGTCGGGACGCGCGCGGGGCTGGTGCGTGGGCGCATCATACGACCCGGCGTCGCGCGAGATCGTGATGGAGTCGGCGGCGGAGCTGGAATGGAGCAGCGAAAACGGCGCCAGGCCGCCTCTGCGGGTCAGCGCAAGCAAGATCATCTACCGGGAGGCGACCGCCGACGTGATCCTGATGGCGCCCTCGCGGCTCGTGCGCGGCGGATTCGAGCTGCGCGGCCAGGACGCCTTCGTGAAACTGAACGACGAAGGCCTGATCGAACACGTGCAGACGGCGCAGGCCGCGGGCTCGGACCGGGCCGCCGGGCGCGCGCTCGACTTCGAGGCCGGCGAGCTGATGGTGCGCTTCGGCCCCGACGCCGAGGTGCGCAAGATCGAGGCGAGCCGGCGCGCAAAAATCGTTTCGGTCACCGCCGGGGGCGTGACCGAAGTGACAGCGGACCGCGTGGACCTGGATTTCGAGCCGGGCAAGGAGGGCGCCGAGCTGCGCCATGTGCTCGCCATGGGACAGGGGCGCGTGGAGAGCCGGCCCGCAGCACGGCGCGGCGCGCCGCCGCAGCCGGTGCGCGTGCTGACGAGCGAAGTGATTCACCTGGCGATGCGGGCCGGCGGACGGGAGATGGAGCGCGTCTGGACGGAGGCGCCCGGGCGGGTCGAGTTCCGCCCCGGCGCGCCGGACAACCCGTTCCGCTCGATCGCCGGCGAGCGCATGACGTTCGACTATGCGGCGGAGAACCGGCTGGAGCATTTCCGGGCGGCCCGGGCCGAAACGCTCACCGTGAAACCCGGCAAGGACAAGAAGCCGGTGGAGACACGCACGCGCAGCGACGATCTGGAAGCCCGGTTCGACCCGGCCAGCGGCGAGCTGGAATGGCTGCGGCAGTGGAACGGGTTTTCCTACGAGGAGGGGCCGCGCCGCGCCACGGCCGCCGAGGCGAGGCTCGAGGCCAGGACCGACCGGATCGAGCTGAAGGGCGATGCGCGCGTCCGGGATGACAACGGGCTCACCGCGGCCCCGCTCATCCGGATCGACCAGAAACAGGACGTCACCACGGCCGAGGGCGGCGTCAGCGCGGTGATGCGCGCGCAGGAGCGGCCCGGCGGCGGCGGGCTGCTCGGCGGCCCGGAGCCGCTGCGCGCGACGGCGGAACGGATGACGGTGCGGGAACAGAACCGCAAGATTCTGTTTGAGGGCAACGCCGTGCTCTGGCAGGGCGGCACGCGGCTGCGCGCGCAGAAGGTGCGCATCGACCGCGAGGAGGAGCGGCTGGAGGCCGAGGGCTCGGTCGTGGCCGAGATCCCCGACGAGCGCGGCGGGGCGCGGGGCGCGGCGGCGCGGAGGACGAGCGTGGTGCATGCGCCGTCGCTCGTCTATGAAGGGCGGGAGAAGCGGGCTGTGTTCGCGGGCGGCGCGCGCCTGGAGCGGCCGGGCATGACGGTGGAGTCGCGCGAGCTGCGCGCGTTTTTCGCCGAGGAGAAGCGGCAGGACGGCGTGGAGACCCGGCTGGAACGGCTGGAGGCGGACGGCTCGGTGGTGATCCGCGAGGCGGCCGCAGCGCGGCGCTGCACCGGGCGCGGCGAGCACGCCGTGTACTTCCTCGCCGAGGAGCGCATGGTGCTCAGCGGCGGCTCGCCCAGCGTCGAGGACGAGCAGCGCGGCATCACGCGCGGAGCGGTCATCACGTGGTTCGGCCGCCAGGACCGCGTGATCGTGGACAACGAGGGCGCCGGGCCGGCGGTGAGCCGCGTGAAGCAGAAAGGGAGCTGAGCGCGCCGGGGCGGGCTGTGGAAGACATAATAGGGAGGAGTGCCCGGGATCTCCGAAAATGGCCGGCGCATCTTGCGCACGGAAGAGGCGAGCAAGAGCTACCGCAAGCGGCGCGTGGTGGACAACGTGAGCCTGAGCGTGTCCACCGGAGAAGTGGTGGGGCTGCTGGGGCCGAACGGCGCGGGCAAGACGACCACCTTCTACATGATTGTCGGCATGGTGACGCCCGACTCGGGCCACATTTTCCTCGACGACCGCGAGATCACCGACCTGGCGATGTACGAGCGGGCGCGCGCGGGCATCAGCTACCTCCCGCAGGAGCCTTCGGTGTTCCGCAAGCTGAGCGTCGAGGACAATCTCATGGCGATTCTGGAAACCGTGCCGCTGCGGCCGGAAGAGCGGCGCCGGCGCCTTGAGGAGCTGATCGAGCAGATGGGCCTCGAGGCGGTGCGGAAGAACAAGGGCTATGCGCTTTCCGGCGGCGAGCGCCGGCGGGTGGAAATTGCCCGGTCGCTCGCCATCGATCCGCAGTTCTTGCTGCTGGACGAGCCCTTTTCGGGAATCGACCCGATTCAGGTGCTCGAATTGCAGAAAATCATTGCGGACTTGCGCGGCCGCGGCATCGGAATTCTGATCACCGACCACAACGTGCGCGAGACGCTGGCGGTCACCGACCGCGCCTACATCATCAACCAGGGAAAAATCTTCCGGGCCGGCACGCCGGCGGCGCTGGCGATGGATCCCGACGTGCGGCGGGTGTATCTGGGCGACAATTTCGATCTGGGGCGGCAGCATCCGGGGCCGGCCTGAGCGGGCGGGGGCCGGCCGCGGCGGCCCGGGCGCGGTTTCCGGGTTCTGCGGCGGGGAGGCTGGGGTATGATGGGGGCAGATGAGCCTGATATCGCAGCGACTGCAACTGGGAGTCAAGCAGCAGCAGATCCTGACGCCCGGGCTCGTGCAGATGGTCACCGTGCTTCAGCTCAACAAGCTGGAGCTGCGGGAAAAAATCACCCAGGAAATCGCCTCCAACCCCGTGCTCGAGGTCAGCGACGAGGGCGAGGAGCTGACGCCGGCCGAGGTGCAGGAGCTGCTCGAGGCCGAGCGCGACCCGAACCCATCCGATACCGAGGTGCTCGAAGTCACCCGGGCCGCGGTGCAGGAGGCGGCGGCCGAGGAGGCGGGCGGGGAGCCGGCAGCGGAAGAAACGGCTGCCGAGGCGGAGGCCGCAGGCGACGCCCCCGCTTTGGAAGATGTGGCAGCGGCGCAGGCCGAGAAGGCCGCCGACCCGTTCGAGCAGGTCGACTTCGGCGATTATTTCGAGGAGTGGATGGACCCGGGCTTCCGCGCCCCCGGCACGGAGGACCCCGACAAGCCCTCCTTCGAAATGTTTCTCTCCGCCCCGGTGACGCTCAGCGAGCACCTGCGCCAGCAGTTGGCGCTGGTGGTGCTCGACGACGAGGTGCGGGCCGCGGCCGACGCCATCATCGGCAATCTCGACGAAACGGGCTATCTTTCCGTCCCGCTGGAGGAGATCGCCGAGTCGGAGGGATTCTCGCAAGAGGCGCTCGAAGAGGCGCTGGCTGCGGTGCAGCGGCTGGATCCGGCGGGCGTGGGCGCGCGGTCGTTGCAGGAGTGTCTGCTGTTGCAGCTGGAAAGCCGCGGCGCGCGCGACGGCGTCGCCTGGCAGATCGTGCGCGACCATCTGAAGCTGGTCGAGTCCCGGAGCGTGAAGGAGCTGGCGCGGCTGCTCGGCCGGCCGGCCGAGCACATCGAGATCGCTCTGGACGTGATCCGGCATCTGGACCCGAAGCCGGGGCTGAAGTACTCCGGACCGGGCGCGCGGCAGGTGGAGCCGGACGTCTACATCCTCAAGAACGGAGATGAGTACGTCATCCAGATCGCCGACGACGACCTGCCGCCCCTGCGCATCAACGGCAGCTACCGGAGGCTGCTCGAGCCCGGCCAGGGCGCCGACAAGGAGACGCGGAACTACGTCAAGGAGCGCTACCAGTCCGCGCTTCAGCTCATCCGCAACATCGAGCAGCGGCGGCAGACGATCCTGAAGGTGTGCGAGTCGATCGTGCGCCGGCAGCGGGAGTTCCTCGAGAACGGGATCGACGCGCTGCGGCCGATGATGATCAAGGAAGTGGCCGAGGAGATCGGGGTGCATCCCTCGACGGTGAGCCGCGCGGTGGCCAACAAGTACGCGCACACGCCGCAGGGCGTCTTCGAGCTGCGGTTTTTCTTCTCGGAAGCGGTGCAAGGCCCCTCCGGCGGCTCGATCCCGCTGCTGACGCTGAAGCGGATGGTGAAGAAAATGATCGAGGAGGAGGATCCGCGCAAGCCCCTCACCGACGATCAGATTGCAGCGGCCCTGCAACGGCAGGGGATCCAGGTGACGCGGCGCACCGTGGCCAAGTACCGGGAGGACATGAAAATTCCCTCGACGCACCATCGCCGCGTGAAGGACTGAATCCCCGGGCCCTTCGCGCGGGCGCAATCGCGCCGGGAATGGAAAGGCAAGCTCCATGAAGATCACATTCACCGGAAAACAGGACAAGCTCACTGCTTCCCAGGAACGGAAGCTCGCGATGGCGTTCGCGCGCCTTTCGAAGCTGCTCGAGAGGCGCGGCGAGAGGGGCGCCCAGGTCATCCTGACCGGCGAGCGGCACCTCCGCCACGCCGAGGTGAGGGTGAACTTTTACGACCATGTGCTGTTCGGCAAGGGCTCGGCGCCGGACCAGTTCACCGCGATCATGGATGCGCTGGAGAAGGTGGAGAAGCAGGCGCTGAAGCTGCTCGAGAGGAAGCGCGAGCTGAAGCGTTCCAGCTCTCCGCGCCAGCCCGAGGCGCTTGAGGCGGCGGCCCCGGCCGAGGCCGAAGAGGCGCCCCGCAAGGGCAGGAAGAAGGCGGCCGCAAAGGCCGCGCCGGAAGCCGAAGAGGCCGAGGAGCTGCGCCCGGCGCGGATCATCCGCGCCTCGGCGCGCGCCAATGGCAAGCCGATGACGCTGGAAGAAGCCATGCTGGCGATGGAGGACGGCCGCGACTACCTCCTGTATCGCGACGCCGATACCGACCGGCTCCAGATCCTGATCCGGCGCAGCGACGGCGCCGTCGATCTCGTGGAAGCATAAATGGCGCGCCGGTCCCCTTCGCCCGAGCTGGTCATCATCACCGGACTCAGCGGATCAGGCAAGGGGACCGTCCTGAAGGCGCTGGAAGACCACGGCTACTATTCGGTCGACAATCTGCCGCTCGGCCTCATCCCGAAGTTCGCCGAGCTGACGCAGGACTCGCCGAACATCCGGCGCGCGGCGCTCGTGGTGGACATCCGCGAGCGCGACCAGTTGCACCGGCTGCCGGAGATCATCGCCCGCCTGAAGAGAAAGCTGCGCACTCACCTGGTGTTTCTTGACGCCGACGACGACGCCTTGGTGCGGCGCTACAGCGAAACGCGGCGCCCGCATCCGCTCGGAGGCGCGCGCAGCGTGCTGCGCAGCGTGCAGCTGGAGCGGCGGCAGCTGGCCGGCATCCGCGCCGTGGCCGACTATGTCATCAACACGAGCGAGCTGAACGTCCACGAGCTGCGGCGGAAGATCGTCGAGACCTTCTGCGCGCAGGACGAGACAGGGCTCCAGATCTACGTGATGAGCTTCGGCTTCAAGCACGGCGTGCCGCCGGAAAGCGACCTGGTTTTCGACGTGCGGTTCCTGCCCAACCCCAATTACATCCCTGAACTCAAGCGCCTGACCGGCCGCCACGCCGCCGTGGCGCGCTACGTGAAGAGCTTCCCGCAAACGCTGGAGTTTCTCGAGCGTGTCACCAGCCTGCTCGCCTTTCTGATCCCGTATTACTCGGCCGAAGGCAAGAGCTACCTGACCATCTCCTTCGGCTGCACCGGCGGGCGCCACCGCTCGGTGATGATCGCCTCGGAGATCCGGCGAAGGCTCGGCAAAGCCGGATATTCCGTCCGCCTGAGCCACCGCGACATCGACAAAGAGTAGGCTGCGGGCCATTGTTACAATACGATTGAGGGGCGGGTTCAAGGCATGCCGGTTGCGCCAACGATCGTCGACGAGATTCTCGACCTGAAGAAGCAGCGCAACGCCATTCTGCTCGCGCACCACTATCAGGAACCGGAGATCCAGGAGCTGGCCGACGCCGTGGGCGACAGCCTCGAGCTGGCGCGGCGGGCGCAGAGCTTCGACGGCGACGTGATCGCCTTCTGCGGCGTCTGGTTCATGGCGGAGACGGCGAAGATCCTCAACCCGTCGAAGATCGTGGTGGTGCCCGACGCCGAGGCCGGTTGCAGCCTGGTGGATTCCTGCCCGGCAGAGCAACTGCGCGCCTGGAAAAGGAAGCATCCGGATCACGTGGTGGTGAGCTACATCAACACGTCGGCCGAAGTGAAGGCCGAGAGCGACATCGTCTGCACATCGCGCAACGCCGTGAAGGTGGTCGCCTCCATCCCGCCGGAGCAGCCGGTGCTGTTCGTGCCGGACGTGAACCTGGGCCGGTATGTGAAAGAGCAGACCGGGCGGGAGAACATCACGCTCTGGCAGGGCACTTGCGTGGTGCATGCGACCTTCGCGGCGCGGCGGCTGACGGCGGCGAAGATGGAGCATCCGCAGGCGTTCATCGCCGCGCATCCCGAGTGTCCGCCGGAAGTGCTGCGGATGGCGGACTTCATCGGTTCGACCTCGGCGATCATCGACTGGATCGTCGCCCACCCGGGCCGCGAGTTCCTGGTGATGACGGAGAGCGGCGTCGAGCACACGCTGAAGCGCCGGGCGCCGGACAAGCGCTACTATTTCGTGCCGAACGAGCAGTGCAATTGCAGCGAGTGCCCCTACATGAAGCGCAACACGCTCGAAAAGCTCCGGGACGCGCTGCTGAGGCTGGCGCCGCGGGTGGAGCTGGCGCCGGATCTCATGGAACGGGCGCGGCGCCCGCTCGAACGAATGCTGGCGCTGCGGTAAACTTTGATTTGCCCCGCTTGCGCGGCGCCGCTATGCCATCCGATGCCCCAGCTTTGATCGACGGTTACGGGCGGCGGCACGACAACCTGCGCATCAGCGTCACCGACCGCTGTAACATCCGCTGCTACTACTGCATGCCGGAGCGGGACGTGCAGTTCGTCCCCAGGGAGGAAATCCTGTCCTTCGAGGAGATCGAGCGGTTCGCGCGCATCGCGGCCAGCCTCGGCATCCGCAAGATCCGCATCACCGGGGGCGAGCCGCTGGTGCGGCGGGACCTGCCCGTGCTGGTGGAGCGGCTGGCGGCCATCCCGGGCATCGAGGACCTGGCGCTGACGACCAACGGCCTGCTGCTCGCCGAACAGGCGGAAGCCTTGCGGCGGGCGGGGCTGCGCCGGCTGAACGTGCATCTGGACACGCTCGACCGGGAACGGTTCCGCCGGATCACGCGGCGGGATGAAATCGCCCGCGTCCTCGCCGGGCTGGAGGCGGCGCGGCGCGCCGGCTTCCGCGACATCAAGATCAACGCGGTGGCGGTGAAGGGGCTCACGGAGCCGGATGTGGTTCCGCTGGCGCATTTCGGGCGCGGCAACGGCTACCAGATCCGCTACATCGAGTTCATGCCGCTCGACGCGCAGGGGCTTTGGGACAGGAGCCGCGTGCTGCTGATGCAGGACATCCTGGACATCCTGGCGGAGGAGTTCGGCCCGCTGGAAGCCGTGCCGGATGCCGACCCGCGCGCGCCGGCGCTCGAGTACCGGTTCCGCGACGGCCGCGGCTCGGTGGGGTTCATCGCCAGCGTGAGCCGCCCCTTCTGCCTGAACTGCAACCGCATCCGCCTGACCGCGGACGGCCACCTCCGGTATTGCCTCTTTGCGCTCGAGGAAACCGATGTGAAAAGCCTGCTGCGCGGCTCGGCGACGGATGACGAGATCCGTGCCGTCATCCGGCGCACGGTGGCGGCCAAGTGGCTCGGCCACGAGATCCAGCAGGCGAACTTCACGCCCCCTCCGCGCCCGATGTACGCGATCGGAGGGTGACCGCGTTGCCCGGGCGCCTCACTTACGCCGGAGCGCTGGCGCTTTGCCTGCTGTTCTGCGCCATCGGGCTCTGGTTCCTTCCTTGCCCCGGCGCACAATATGACGAACTTTTGTTTTTGAACGGCGTGCTGCGGCCGGAAGTGGCCGAGGGCTGGGTGCGGCTGCCGTGGGCCGGGCGCGTGCCGACGATGCTCATGACGTATCTCGGCACACTGAAGGCGCTGATCTATGCGCCGGTGTTCCGCTTCTTCGGGCTGGACGACTGGACGCTGCGCGTGCCGGCGCTGCTGGCGGGGGCCTTGTCGGTCTGGCTGTTCTTTCTCGCCTGCCGCAGGCTGGCGGGGGCGGGCGCGGCGCTGGCGGCCACGGCGCTGCTCGCCACCGACGCCTGCTACCTGCTGTCGAACGTCTTCGACTGGGGCCCGGTGGCGTTGCAGCACCTGTGCTTCACCGCGGCGTTTTACTCGCTGGTCCGCTTCAGCGAGAACCGGCGGGCCCGGTGGCTGTTCGCAGGGGCGTTCTTCTGCGGTCTGGGCCTGTGGGACAAGGCGCTGTTCATCTGGCTGCTGGCCGGGTTCGCCGCCGGCCTGCTGCTGTTGTACCGCGCCGAGCTGGCGGCCATCGCGCGCAGCCGCCGCCTGGCGGCAGCCGCGGCGCTCGGCTTCGTCCTCGGGGCGGCGCCATTTCTGCATTACAACCTGACCACGGGCTTCCGCACCTTCCGGGGCACGGCGAGGAAGGACGACCTGCGCGCGGCGCTGGGCAAGATCATCGTGCTCGACCGGACGCTGGACGGCAGCGGGCTGTTCGGCTATCTGGTGCGCGAATCGGCCGAAGGGCAACCGGCCGACCTGCTCGAGCGCGAGAAAATTCCGCTGAAGCTCGCCGAGCGGCTGGGCTCGCCGCGCCGCAGCTGGCAGGCGCTGGTTCTTGTCTTCGCGCTGGCCCTGGCGCCGGCGCTCGCCCGGGGCCGCGGCAAGCGGAGGCTGGCGCTGCTCGTGTTGATCGCCACGGCGCTCGCCTGGGCGCAGATGGCGTGGACGCGCGAGGCGGGCGGCAGCGTGCATCACGCCATCCTGCTCTGGCCGCTGTTTCACATGCAGGCGGCGCTGGCGGCCGGGGCGCTGATGGAACGCAGCCGCCGCGAGGGCGCGCTGGCGGCGTTGGCGCTGCTGCTGTGCGCGGGCTCGAACCTGGCGGTGCTGAACACCTACATGGCCCACATGGTGGCCTGCGGACCCGGGCAGGTCTGGACCGACGCTTCCCGCACGCTGTTGCAGTTTCTCGAAGCGCAGCCCGGACGGGCTGCATTCGCGGCCGACTGGGGCATCCTCCACCAGATCCTGTTCTACGGCAGGCAGCGAATCCCGATGATCGGGCACGCCGACGGCCTCGTCCTGCGCTCCGGCGAGGATCCCGCGGCGGCGAAAGAGCTGGAGGCGGCGCTGGCCGACCCGAAGCAGCTCTTCATCACCTGGACGGAAGGGCGCGACGTCTTCCCGGACACGCGCAGGAAGCTGATTGCGTTCGCCACGTCGCGGGGCTACCGGTGGCAATCCGTGGCGTTGATCGCCGACCGGCACGGCGCGGCGGTTTTCGAGATCCATGAGTTCCGGCGATGATCGGACGCCGTTCGACGAGCCCGTGCCGGTGGAAACCGGCGACGTGCTTGACTTGCACGCTTTCGCGCCGCGCGACGCGAAGGCCGCGCTGGAAGCGTGGCTCGAGGAAGCGCATGCGCGCGGGTTCCGCCATGTGCGGGTGATTCACGGCCGCGGCATCGGCGTGCAGCGCGAGATGGTGCGCAAGGTGCTCGCGCGGACGCCGTTCGTGGAATTTTTCTCCGACGCCCCGGCCGAAGCCGGCGGCTGGGGCGCCACCGTGGTTACGCTCCGCCCGCCGGACGCGAGCGCAGCGCGCGGAGCGCCTCCAGAGTGAGCCAGGTGGAAGCGGCCAGGATCAGCGGCGCCGTGTACGCACCGGGGATCGCCTTCTCGAGATACACGGCGAAGGCGAGCTTGGCCGCCGCGAACAGGAACGTCACTTCGGCATAGGCCAGCGCAGACCAGACAACCCACCGGGCGCCGTAGGCGGCGAACCACGCCATGCCGTACAGCGCGGCGAGGATGGCCGTCCAGCCGCCGATCCAAGCGCCGAAGGTGAACGTCGGCATCCATGTCCACAGCAGCATGTCGCGCAGCGACATGGCCAGCGGGTTGTAAAAGGACAGGTAGTCCCGCAGCGCGCTTTCCACGACGTGAACGGTCAGGGCCAGCGTGAGCGCGACCCAGGCCTGGGAGAGCCGGCTGCGGCGAATCATCGGAGGCACGCCCCCACGCGCATTCTAGCCCGCGCGCTGCGAAGTTGCAAAATGTCCTGCGAAAGCGACGCGCCCGGCCACGGATTTTCCCGGACTGGCCTTGTTGCCAGGCCGGCCGTGCGGCATTCCGGGCGGCGGGAGTTGCCCGCCGTGAACCGCTCGAGCCAGGCCCGCCATTACGCGCGGCGCGGCTGTTGGCGAGCCGGCTTTGCAAACGGGTCCCAGCCTTGCGGGTTCAGCCGGACGCCGGCGAACCACACCTCGCCCTTCCTGCGCCGCGCCGTCATCTGGCCGATGCGCACCAGCCCGCGCGGAGGTCGCGCGGCCGCCGGCAACGTGCACAGCAGCTCGTAATCCTCGCCGCCGAACAGGGCCTGCTCGAGCGTCGCGCCGGGCGCGCAGGGCAGCACGCCGTCAAGCTCCGCGGCCGTGCCCGAGGCGAGGCACATGCGGTGCAGATCGAGCGCCAGGCCGTCGCTGAGGTCCATGCACGCCGTGGCCTTGCCGCGCAGCTTCCTGCCGAGCTCGAGCCGCGGCTCGGGCACGTCGGCGAACCCGGCTGCGGCCGCGCGGCCAAGCGCGCCGGAGACATAGATCACATCCCCCGGCCGCGCGCCGTCCCGCCGCAGCGCCTTGCCACGCGGCGCGTATCCCAGGACGACGATATCGGCCGCCAGCCGCGGGGCGCGCGTCAGGTCGCCGCCGATGATGCACGCGCCGTGCCGCTGGCCGAGCTGCGCCATGCCGCGGTAGAACGCCTTCGCCCAGCGCGCATCCGCCCACTCCGGCACGGCGAGCGAGACCAGCGCGAAGCGCGCCTCGCCTCCCATGGCGGCAATGTCGCTCAGGCCGCGGGCCAGCGTCTTGGCGCCCGTCTGTTCCGCCGTGAGCTGGCCGCGCCGGAAGTGCACGCCCTCGATCATCAGGTCCGTGGTGACCAGCAGGTCGGCCCCGGCGGGCGGACGCAGGATGGCGCAATCGTCGCCGATGCCCGCCGCCAGGTCGCGGCGTGCGGGCCCGGCCGTCCAGCGGCGGATCGCGCCGATCCAGGCGTCCTCCTTCATCCGAGCACCAGCCCTTCGGGCAGCTCTTCGCCGAAGACGCGCGCCATGGACTCGAGGTCGGCGCCGGCTTCGCCTTCCAGAATCCGGAGCCATTCCGGCTTCGCCTCGAGCGCCCTCCGCACGCTTTCAAATGTGGCGGGCGGGATGTCGCGCGCGGCATCGCCGGTCGACTGCGCCAGCCGCGCCACGCACTCCTCGCAGCCGGGCAGCTTGAGGATGCTCTCGATCCAGCGCACGGCCGTGGCCGGCGGCAAGACCTGGTTGGCGGGCGCGTAGAACAGTTTTCTGGCGCCGAGGCGCGCCAGGCACCAGAAGTCGCTCGGGTTCGGGTTGGCGCGCAGCCGCCGCACCAGCGCGTTGCCCAGCTCCGTGCGGGTGCCGGCGGGCAGCAGCTCGAGCGACGCCGCGCAGCGCCACATTTCGCGCTCGAGGCTCGCATTCAGCCGCGGCGGCTTGCCCTTGGGCAGCAGCGCCCAGGCGATGCGCTGGTAGACGTCGGCCTGCTGGTTGCGGTTCAGGCCGCCGGCGACGCGGCCCCAGAAAATCCACCACTGGGTCTCGTTCTCGATCTTGTTGTCGAACACGAGGCCCTGCGCCCACACGCGCCGGGCCAGCTCGATGCGGTATTCGTCGGCCGGGTGGCCGAAGCCCGGGCGCAGGCACAGCCCGGCGAGGTTGAGCCACCGCACCTCGTGCCCCGGCGACAGGCGCCGCCCCTGGTTCGATTCCAGGAACACGTCGGCCAGCTTGCGGATCACTTCCAGCGGCCAGGAGTTGCGGCCGAGGGCGAGGATCTGCTCGAGCCTCGCCGGCAGCTCCTCCTGCGGCGCCGCGCCCGCTTCGAACACCTCGCGCACCGCGGCGCAGGCCCGGTCGACGGCCTCCGCGCTGATGACCGCCGCCGGACGCGCCTTCTTCGTCTCCTCGGCGAGCACCGGCTTGCGCAGCTCGAATTGCAGGCGCCAGCGGTGTTCGCTGATGCGCGACTCGGCCCACAGCTCGAGCGTGCCGATCTCGGTGAGCCGCGCGCCCAGCCGCACCGGGATGAGCCGCTCTTCGGCCTTCTTGCCGAAGCGGATCACCGCCTCGAGCGGCGCGTGCTGGTGGAGCAGTTCCCCGGCTGCGTCCGCGGGGAACTCGACCACGTCGCCGGGACGGTCCTCGGTGCGCGTGAGGGAGGAATACAGGCGGAAGCTCACCGCCTTGTTGGCCACCAGTTGCAGATTCGGCAGCTCCAGCTCCAGCGTGGAGCCTTCCTCCGTGCCGCGGGGCACCAGGCAGACGGTGCGGATCACGTCCGGCGCGGCCGATTCAACGCCGAGATAATAGGCCCGCGGCAGCCCGCCCCGCACCAGCACGCCGGCGCCGGTTCCGCGCACGTAGCCGTAATAGGCCGCGCCGATGGCCACGGCAAGGTCGAGATCGTTGTTCTCGAAGATCAGCGGCCGCTTGCCGTACCAGCTCTCGACGACCTCGGCCAGGCGGCGGCGCAGGATTTCCGGAATGAAGAACCCGCCGTTGAACAGAATGGCGTCGGGAGGCGGCGAGCCGGAGCTTTGCAGGAACGCCGCCAGGTGGCGCGTGATGGCCGGGTCGCTGACATAGGGCAGCCCCACCTCCCGGAACAGGCTGCGCTTGTCCTCCTGCGGCTTTTCGTCCAGCCGGCAAAACGGCAGGAAGCCGTCCAGGGCCAGCTCGAGCGCCTCCTCGCGCAGAATCGTGGTCTTCAGCGTTCCGCCGATCAGCGACGTGCCCGCGCCGAGCACGGTGATCTCCACCGAAGGCGCGCCGGGCGTGGCCAGCAGCTGTTCCTTCGCCGCCGCGCACTGCCGGCGCAGCGCGGCCCGCTGCCGCAGGCTGAGCTGCCGCTCGAGCTTCGACTCCACCAGCCAGGCGAGCGTCAGGTCGAGATTGTCGCCGCCGAGCAGGAGGTGCCTGCCGACGGCGGTGCGGGTGAACTCGACGCGGTCGTTGTCGCGGCCGACGCGGATCAGCGTGAAGTCCGACGTGCCGCCGCCGACGTCGACCACCAGCACCGTCATGCCGTCGAACAGCGCCTTCCGCGATTGCGCCAGATGGTTGGCGATCCAGGCATAGAACGCCGCGGCGGGTTCTTCGAGCAGCGTCAGGTTTTCGATGCCCGCCTGGCGCGCCGCCTCCACGGTGAGCTCGCGCGCCTCCTCGTCGAACGACGCCGGCACCGTGAGGACCACTTCCTGCGCGCCCAGCGGACCGCGCCCGCCGGCTTCCCAGGCTTCGCGCATGTGCCGCAGATAGCGCGCCGAGGCCTCCACGGGCGACATCACGCGCCCGGCTTCTTGCGCGTCCCACGGCAGGATCTTCGCGGTGCGGTCGACCTCGGGGTTCGACAGCCAGCTCTTGGCCGAGTGGATCAGCCGCGTCGGCGCCAGCGCGCCCTGCTCGCGCGCGTACTCGCCCGCCACGCCCTCGCCTTCGAGAAAGAGAAACGAGGGCAGCGTGCGGCGCGGCTCCACCGCGCCGGAAGCGGTCTTCTGCGGGATGGGCAGCACGTGCACGGGCGGGAAGTCCGCGCCTTCGGCCTCGCGGGGGTCGATGAAGGCCACCGCGGAGTTGGTGGTGCCGAGATCGATGCCGACCTTCATGCGCGTTGCCTCTTGAGCTGGAACTCGAGCTTCCAGCGGCGCCCTTCCCATGGCGTGCCCGGCAGGCCCTTGGCCCACAGCTCGAGCACGCCCGTCTCGGTGACCTGCACTTCCAGCGTCACGCGCACCATCGCGCCGGGCTCGCCGTCGAGACAGACTTCCACGGGCGCCAGCTCTTCCAGCTCTTCCGGGATTTCGTCGAGCAGAACGCCGATGGCATCGCCTTTCCGGGACGAGGACACGAAGAAGCGGAACTGCGCGGGCTCGCCGACATGAAGCACGAACTCGCGCCCGGGCACGGCGCTGTGCGAGCCCTCTTCCATGCCGAAAGGAACCACGTTGAGCGCCTTGAGCGGCGGCGCGAGGCCCGGTACCGCGGGCATCGCCGTCTCGATGCCGATGTAGTAGGCGTGCGGAATGCCGCCGCGGATGCGGACGCCGCCCTCGTGGCGCGCGCGCCCGTAAAAGGCGGCGCCGAGCGCGACGGCGTGCATCAGGTCCCCGCCCTCCAGCACGCGCACCGGCTCCCGGCCCGCCTCGGCGAGCCATCCGTTCAGCACCGCGGCCAGGCGCTCGCGCAGGCGGCGGGCGCGGAACACGCCGCCGTTGAACAGCACGTGCGCCGGGCAGGCGAGCTCGCCGCCGCGGCGGAGAAACTGCGCCAGGTGCCGCGTGATGGCCGGGTCCTGCTCGTAGGGCAGGCCCAGCTCGCCAAGCGCCGCGCGGCGCCGCCGCGCGGGCATCTCCTCGCTGGAAACCGCGGGAAAGAATCCTTCGATGAGGATCGACTCCACTTCCGCGCGCTCGAGCTTGCCGCGGATCGCGCCGCCGATCAGCGAGGCGCCGCGCCCGAGCAGCGTGACCGGGGCCTCCGTGCGCGACTCGTCCTCGAGCAGCGCTTCCTTGGCCAGGCGGCATTGCTGCCAGAGCATCCGGAATTGCAGCGGGTCGAGCTTCGGCAGCCGCTGCGCCACGGCGTGCGCCAGCGCCAGGTCCATGTTGTCCCCGCCGAGCAGCAGATGGTCGCCCACGGCGATGCGCTCCAGCTCGAGCGCCCCTTCGCGTTCGGCGGCGCGGATCAGCGTGAAGTCGGTGGTGCCGCCGCCCACGTCGACGACGAGGATGAGGTCGCCGGGGCGGAGATGGTCGCGCCAGTCCGGCCGCGCGGCCAGCCACGCGTAGAGCGCCGCCTGGGGCTCTTCGAGCAGGATCAGTTCGGGCAGCCCGGCCTCTTCCGCCGCCCGCTGCGTGAGCTGCCGCGCCACCTCGTCGAAAGAGGCGGGCACGGTCAGCACGACGCGGCGGTCTTCCAGCGGCTCGTCCGGAAACAGGTGGCGCCAGGCGCCGGCGATGTGTTCGAGGTAGGCGCGGCTGGCTTCCACGGGGGACACGCGCGGGATTTCGGGCGGCGCGTCGGGCGGCAGGATCGGCGCGGTGCGTTCGGCCCCCGTGGCCGAAAGCCAGCTCTTGGCCGAGGTCACCAGGCGGCCCAGCGTCTCCGCCCCGCGGCGCACGGCCAGCCGGCCGGTGATGCGGCCGTTCGCGGGCGCCCACGGCAGGTCGAGCGCGCCGGGCGCGAACTCCCCCTCGCCGGCCAGGTAGAGCGCCGAGGGCAGCAGCGGCTCGGCGAAGATCTCCCCCGGGGCGGCGAGCTGCGGGATGGCCAGCAGCTCGACCGGTGCGTCCGCGCCCGGCGGCGCGGATGCGGCCGCGCAGTTGGTCGTTCCCAGATCAATGCCCAGATAGCGCAAGGCAGGCTATTCCACTTCGAGTTCGGCCGGCGCCAGAATCGAGAGGTTTTGTTTCGGGCTCACCGCCGGCAGGCTGACCGAATCGGCGCGCCACCCGCGGTGCCGCAGCAGCCCGCCGGCGGGCTTGCCTTGCGGCGGGAGGTTGCCGATGAAGCGGATGGCCGCGGGGTCGCGCGCCAGCGCGCCCGCCGATTCCGTTTTCACGTACGTGCCTTCCACGCCGTCGATGACGGGCGCAAGCCGGAAATGTTTCCGCAGCAGCTCCTGGCATTGCGCATGGATCGTCCGCACGCCCGCGCCCACCTGGTCGTCCGGGTAGGGGGCGATGTCCTCCATGAGGAAATCGATCAGGCGCGCCTCCCGCTGGAACAGGCCGAGCAGTTGCAGCGCCCCCGCTTCCGGCCGGGGCGCTTCCTTTTCCTTCGCCGGCTCCGGGCGGCGCGCCACGGATTTCTCGTATCCATGCGCGCGGGCGATGTCCTCCGGCAGGGTGCCGCCGAGGATGCCGAAGAAGGCGCGCAGCGCCATGCTGATGCGGCTCAAAAGGGATTTACCTCCAAACTTTCAGAATACAACGCGCCTCTGGCGCGGCCCCCGCGGGCGGCGGGCGCGGTTCAGGACTTTGTCCCCTGCACCAGCGCCTCTTCCTTCAGGCGCGCCAGCTCGCGCCGCGCGATCCCCGCCCAGTAGCCGGAAGGGTCGAGCCGCAGATACTGCTGCCAGTGGCGGACGGCGTTCAGCGTGTCGTTGCGGGACTGGTAGATAAGCGCGGCGTTGTAGTGGGCGTCGGCGAAACCCGGGTCGATGGCGAGCGCCTTCAGATAGCATTCCAGCGCGCGGCCGGATTCGCGCAGCTCGTCGTACAGGTTGCCCAGGTTGAACCAGGCCAGCGGGTAGTCCGGACGCGCCGCGATCGCGGCGCGGTAGTGCTGTTCGGCCTCCTTCCATCTCTGCATGTGGAAGTAGACCGTGCCGAGGTTCACGTGCGGTGCGGGCGCATCGGGGTCCCGCTCGATCGCCTTTTCGTAGGCGGCGATGACCTGCTCGGGCGGGGCGCCCGTCTGCTCCATTTCCACGCCGCGCTCGAACCACTGCTCGGCCTCGCGCATCCGCTTCTCCATTTCGAGTTGCAGCGTGCGCTCGGCCCGCTTTGAAGGGAATTCCAGCAGGCGCCGGATCTCTTCCTGGTCGAAGTCGAGCAGGAGCTGCCCGGTCAGCGGCTCCATGCGCTTGCCGTCCACCTGGACGGCGAGGCGCCGGCCGTCGGTGAAGATCTTCAGCTCCTGGAGCGGGTCGGCGATGTGCCGCAGCCTGGCGCGCAGGGAATCGAGAATGAGCCGGATGCGCGCCACCGGCATGCGGCGCGCGCGCAGCTGCCGCAGCGTCTTCAGGGCGACCAGGTCCTTGAAGGCGTAACGCTCGGCGCGCGGGACCAAACCGTTCTCCTCCCAGTCCTCGAGCACCGATTCCCGGATGCCGAGCAGCCGGCAGACCTCGTCCCGCGTGTAGCTCGCTTTGGGGTCCGGGCCGGACACGAGAGGCATTGTAGCACCCCGGGGCCTTTCCGGATCGGGTAATATGAAATCAGAGCCAAAATGCAACTGAGTTTCAAAGCTGCATCCAGGAAGAACGGGGCCGCCACCCTCGCCGAGCTGCCTGCCGGGACGGAAGCGGTCATTGACCGGCTGGACCTGCCGGAGGATCTGGCCGGGCGGCTGATGGAACTCGGTTTCATTCCCGGACACGCGGTGGCGGCAGCCCGCAGCGCGCCAGGCGGCGACCCGCGGGTGTTCCGCGTGGACGGGGCCGAGATCGCCCTGCGGCGGGAGACGGCGCGGCACATTCTGCTCAGAAAGACCCGGCCCGATGAGCTCGTGCCACGGCAAGCCTGAAGCCGCTGTGGCGAGCCCGGCGGAACGCCAGGCGCCGCCGAGGCTTGTTGCGCTCATCGGACCGCCCAATTCCGGCAAGACCACCCTGTTCAACCGTCTCACCGGGCTGCGCCAGAAGGTGGCCAATTTCCCCGGCGTCACGGTGGAGCATCACATCGGCAAGGCGCATTTGCCCGGACACCACGACGTGGACATCATCGACCTGCCGGGCATCTACAGCCTGAACCCGCGCTCCGAGGACGAGCAGGTCACTTTCGATGTCCTGCACGGCAGGATGCCCGGGCTGCGCCGGCCTGACGGCGTGATTCTGATCCTCGATTCCACCAATCTGCAACGCCACCTGCCGCTGGCCGCCGCCGTGCTGAGCCTGCGGCTGCCGACGCTGGTGGTGCTCAACATGGCGGACGAGCTGCGGCAGCGCGGCGGCGCGGTGGACACGGAGGCGCTCGCCAACCGGCTGGGCGCGCCGGTGGTGCTGGCAAGCGCCGCCACCGGGGAGGGCGTGAAGAGCGTGGCGCAGTTTCTCACCGGCGGCATCGCCGTGCCGCGCGTGGTTGAGCTGCCGGTGTTGCAGGACGTGCCCGCCTGCCGGCAATGGGCCAGGCAGGTGAGCCGCGGGGCCCGCTACACGCATCCGGCCCCGCCCGTGTGGACGCAGCGGCTGGACGGCGTCTTCCTCCACCCGTTCTGGGGCCCGGTGGTCTTCGCCGCGGTGGTGGTGGCGGTCTTCCAGAGCATCTTCAGCTGGGCGCGGCCGCTGATGGACGCCGTTCAGGCGCTCGTGACGGCGTCGGGCGAGCTGATGCGCGCCACGCTGCCTGCGGGCTGGCTCCGGTCGCTCGTGGTCGACGGCGTCTGGGGCGGCGTCGGCTCGGTGGTGGTGTTCCTGCCTCAGATTCTGTTGCTGTTCCTGTTCATTGCGGTGCTCGAGGACAGCGGCTACCTCGCCCGCGCCGCGCTGATCGCCGACCGCACCATGGCGCGCGTCGGCCTGCAAGGCAAGAGCTTCATCCCGCTGCTTTCCGCCTACGCGTGCGCCGTGCCGGCCATCATGGCCACGCGCACCATCGAGAACCGGCGCGACCGCATTGCGACGATCCTCATCGCCCCGTTCATGACCTGTTCGGCGCGGCTGCCCGTCTACACGCTGATCATCGCCGCCTTCATTCCGGAGAGGCCGTTCCTCGGCCCGCTGCTCGGCACGCGCGCGGCGGCGATGCTCGGCCTGTACCTGCTGGGCTTCCTCGCGGCGGTCGCCACGGCGAAGGTGCTGAAGTCGTCGGTGTTGCGCAGCGAGCGCACGCCTTTCGTGCTGGAAATGCCTCCCTACCGCATGCCGACGCTGGCCGGCATCGGGCTGCGGCTGTGGGACCGCGCCCTCGCTTTCCTGAAACGCGCCGGAACGGTGATTCTGGGCGTGTCTGTTCTGTTGTGGGTTCTGGCGAGCGTCCCCACGGTGAACGGGCAGGCGCCGCCGATCGAGCAAAGCCTGGCGGGCACGCTCGGGCGCGCCATCGAACCGCTGATCCGGCCGCTCGGCTTCAACTGGAAGATCGGCATCGGCCTCATCACGTCGCTGGCGGCCCGCGAGGTGATCGTCGGCACGCTGGGGACGATCTACGGCATGGACCCCGACCACAACAGCGCGGGCCTTCAGGCGGCGCTGCAACGGGACCTGACGCTGGCCGGCGCGGTGGCGCTGCTCGTCTTCTTCGCCTTCGCCATGCAGTGCATGTCGACGCTGGCCGTGGTGCGCCGGGAGACAGGCAGCTGGAAGTGGCCCGCCATCCAGTTCCTCTACATGGGGTCGCTGGCTTACGTGTCGGCGTGGGTGGCTCACTGGCTGCTGAGCTGAGGCGCGTCATTGCGGCCGCCGGAAGCCATCTGAGAGACTGGAGGCGATGCTTTTGCGCCGCGCGCCGTGGCTGGCGATGCTCGCCCCGCTGGCGGTTCTCGCCCAGACGGAAACTCGGGAGCCGCAACTGCCCGCCGTCCAGAAGCTCTTCTTTTCGGCCGATTGGCGCTTCATCCACGCCGGCGACATCGAAGTGGACGTTGCGGCGCCCGAGAGCCTGCGGATGCGCCTGAAGACGGAGGGCCTGGTCCGCTCCTTCGTCAAGGTCGACGACGATTACTCGGCCTCCTACCGCCCCGGCTGGTGCGCCGCCGCCACCGTGCTGACGGCCCACGAAGGCAAGCGGCACCGCGAGACGAAGGTCCGCTTCGATGCCGAAACCCGCAAGGCGCATTACCTTGAAAGGGACCTCGAAAAGAACGCGGTCGTGGCCGAGAACACCATCGACATCCCGGCCTGCGTGCACGACGTCATCGGCGGCTTGCAGCGGCTGCGGGAAATGCTGCCCGCGCCCGGAACCGTCACCGAGCTGCCGGTGAGCGACGGCAAGAAAGCCGTGATGGCGCGGGTGGAGGCCCAGGGCAGGGAACGGGTGAGCACGCCGGTCGGCGAGTTTCAGTCCATCCGGTACGAGGCGTTCCTGATGAGCGGCGTGCTTTACCGCCGCAAGGGCCGGCTCTTCGTCTGGATCAGCGAGGACGAGCGGCGGCTGCCCGTGAGAATCCGCGTGCAGCTCCCGTTCTACATCGGCACGGTCACGGTGCAACTCGAAAAGGTGGAATAGAAAAGAATGCGGAGACGCCTGATGCTTGCGCTCCTGCTGGCCGGCGCCGCCGCGGCGCAACAGCCGCCGGCCCAGCCCCCGGCCGACCAGCAGATCCTGCCGATCTACGAGCGCTGCCTGCAACTGATCGAGGCGGGCGGCATCGCCAGCCCGGAGCTGGGCCGCGCCGGCATGCCGCTGGCCGAGAACATGCGCATGGCGCTCGAAAGCCTGCGTTTCCTCGGCGTGCGCAACCCGCAGCTCCACTACCGCTTCCTGGCCAACCTGCGCGCCTATCTGCTGCTGGCCGAGTCGGTGCCGAAGCCCGTGAATTTTCCCGCCATGGCGCGGCAGCAGCTGGCCGAGCTGCGCGACAACTCGCTGCTCGTCGAAGCCTACTTCCTCTCGCTCGTCGAGCGGCTGGAAAACGAGCTCCGCTCGCCGGACCGCGACAACCTGCGCCGCTACCGCGACGCCAACGCCGCCCTCGGGCCGCCGAAGCCGGGCGACCCGCGCGTGGTCTTCCTCGGCGATTCGATCACCGACGGGTGGCGGCTGAACGAATACTTCCCGGGCCGCGATTTCGTCAACCGCGGCATTGGCGGGCAGATCACCGGGCAGATGCTCGGCCGCTTCTACGCCGACGTCATCGCCCTGAAGCCCGCCGCCGTGCTCATCCTGGCAGGGACCAACGACATTGCCCGCGGCGTCTCGCCCGAAGTGATCCGCAACAACTTCACCATGATGTGCGACCTGGCGGACACCTACAAGATCAAGGTGATTCTCGCCTCCATCCTGCCCGTCTCGGATCATCACAAAGACGTCAACCCGGCCTTCGAGCAGACGAAGCGGCGGCCGCTGCCGGCGATTCTCGAGATGAACCGCTGGATCCAGTCCTTCTGCGAGAAGCGCGGCTACGTGTATCTGAACTATTACCCCGCGCTGGCCGGCCCCGACGGCCAGCTGGCGCCGAACCTCGCCGACGACGGGCTCCACCCGAACGCGGCCGGCTACCGGATCATGGCGCCGCTGGCGCTGGCGGCGATCGAGAAAGCGCTCGGTCCGCCAAAACCGGAACCGCGCCGAAGGCGTCTATTCAACTGAAATGGCCAGCCGCCGCTTTGCCGCCTTCCTTCTTGCCGCCGTCCTTGCCGCCGGCGCGGCGTTCGGGCAAGGCATGAAGATGAGCGTGGCGCAGCTGAAGGCCGTGCTCCGCTCCTCGATCCGCCTGAACCATCCCGACAAGCAGGTGGCCGACTATGTCCGCAAGGTGCAGCTGACCGAGCGGCTCACGCACCGCGACGTGGAGGAGCTGCTCGGCGAGGGGCTGGGGCCGCGGGCGGCCGAGGCGCTGCGGCAACTGGTGGCCGCCACGGCCAGCCTGCCGCCTCCGGTGAAGGAGCCGGCCCCCGTAAAGCCGGTGCCGATGCCCCCGCCTTCCTCCACCGAGCAGGCGCGCGTGATCAGCGAGGCGCGCGAGCTGGCGCTGAACTACACGAAACGCCTGCCGGACTTCATCTGCCTCCAGGTCACCCGCCGCTACATCGACCCGAGCGGGCTGGAGATGTTCCAGCTCATGGACACCGTCGCCGAGCGGCTCACCTACTTCGAACAGAAGGAGGACTACAAGCTGATCTCGGTCAACGGCAAGTGGACCGATGCCGACCGCTGGAAGCTCGGCGGGGCCACCTCGAGCGGCGAATTCGGCACGATGCTCAAGGAGATCTTCGAACCCGCCACCGAGACGGAATTCCAGTGGGAACGGTGGGGCAAGCTCCGCGGCCGCATTTGCCACGTCTACAGCTTCCGCGTGCGGCAGTCGAAGTCGAAATGGCACATCAGCTGGCAGCGCCAGCTGGAGATCGTGCCCGGCTACCGCGGCCTGCTCTACATCGACCGCGACGTGCCCATGGTGTTGCGGGTGGCCATGGAGGCGGTCGACATCCCGCCCTCGTTCCCCATCCAGGAGGCGCGCACGACGCTCGACTACGACTTTGTCGAGATCGCGGGCAACCAGTATCTGCTGCCGTTGCGGTCCGAGATGCGGATGCGGGAGGGGCGGCTGCTGGTGAAAAACCAGGTGGAGTTCCGCAACTACCGGAAGTTCGGCGCCGAAGCCATCATCACGTTCGACCCGAACCTGGAGCCTATCCCGGAGGAAAAACTGCGGGAGGAGAAGGTCGAGCCGGCCTCGAAAGGCTCCGTCAAGCCGCCTCAGCCCTGAGCTGCGCCGCCGGCTTGCCCGTTGCGCGCGGCGCGCCCGGCCGCACGGCGGGCGATGGCGTCCATCAGCTTCTCGTGGACGCGCTCGGGCAACGGGTGCAGGTCCATGCCCTTGTACACCTGGATCGTCTTGCGGGTCGTGTCGCAGATCACCCAGCAGTTGGGGCACTCGTTGATGTGCTGTTCCAGTTCGGCGCGGAGCGCGGGGTCGGTGGCGTCGTCGAGGTAGTCGCTCAGCTCGCGAAGAAAATCCTTGCAGGTGATCATTCTATTTTGCGTACCCAAAGATCCCGTCTCCTTTCCGCCGGAAGACCCGCGTGAGCTTCTCCCGCAACTGGAGGCGGGCCCGAAGCAGCCGGCTCTTGACGGCGGCGATGGAAAGCCCGAGGATCTCCGCCGTCTCTTCCGTGCTCAGTTCCTCCACGTCGCGGAGGATGAAGACCGTGCGAAAAATCGGCTTCAGGCTGTCAATGGCCTTGTCGAGGATCTGGCGCAATTCCTCCTGGCTGTATTTCGACTCCGGGGTGTCCTCCCATACGGCGATCTCCCGTACGATCGGCTCCTCGTCTGTTTCGATGTTTTCATCGAGCGAAACGGTGCGGTCGGATTTGCGTTTTCTCAGCTTCATGAGGCTTTCGTTGACCGCGATTCTGGTCACCCAGGTATAGAATTTGCTCTGCCCCTGGAAGGAATCGAGGTGCTCGAAGGCCTTGAGGAAGCTTTCCTGGAGCACGTCCTCGGCATCCTCGTCGTTCTGCGTGATTTGCCGGGCCATGCGGTAGATGCGGCGCTCGTAGCGGCGGACGAGTTCGGCGAAGGCCTCCATGTCGCCGCCCCTGGCGCGCTCGACCAGATCCCCTTCGCCGGCAGAGACCGGCTCGCGGGCCGTCTGCAAGGGTTTGTCAGCCATGAGGTTCCGGCTCCGCTTTCAGCATAGCAGCGCCGGCGGGCAGGGCTTGCGGGCGGCGCGTGCTAGTCTGGAATTTACCCGCAAACCCATGAGCAGTTCGATCACCGTCACGCTGCCGGACGGCAGCCAGCACTCGTTTCCCGCCGGCGCGACGCCGCTCGACGTCGCCCGAGCCGTCAGCAAGCGCCTCGCCGACGAGGCGATCGTCGCGCGCGTCAACGGGGAGCTGTGGGACCTCACGCGGCCCCTCGAAGGGGACGCGCGCGTCGAAATTCTCACCCCGAAAGACCCCGAGGCGCTCGAGGTCTACCGCCACTCGACCGCGCACCTGCTGGCCGCCGCAGTGCTCGAGCTGTTCCCCGGCACGAAGCTCGGCATCGGCCCGCCCATCAAGGACGGCTTCTATTACGACTTCGAGCGCAGCGAGCCGTTCACGCCGGAGGACCTCGAGCGGATCGAGAAGAAGATGTGGGAGCTGCGCGACCGCGACCTCCCGTTCGAGCGCAAGCTCACGCCGAAGGAGGAAGGCCTGGCCCGGTACCGCTCGATGAACGAGCACATGAAGTGCGAGCTCATCGACGAGCGCGCCGACTCGGTCTTCACCGAGTACACGCTCGGCCCGCACTTCATCGATTTCTGCCGCGGGCCGCACGTGCCGAGCACGAAGAAGCTCAAGGCGTTCAAGCTCCTCTCCGTCGCCGGCGCCTACTGGAAAGGCGACGAGCACCGCCAGCAGTTGCAACGCATTTACGGCACCGCCTGGTTCACCGAAAAGGAGCTGCAAGACTATCTGCACAAGCTCGAGGAGGCGAAGAAGCGCGACCACCGCGTGCTCGGCAGGCAGCTCGACCTGATCTCCATCCAGGAGCTGGCCGGGCCCGGGCTGATCTTCTTCCACCCCAAGGGCGCGCTGGTGCGCAAGCTGCTCGAGGACTGGATGCGCGAGCAGTATCTGAAGCGCGGCTACCAGCTGGTGAACACGCCGCACGTGATGCGCGAGCAGCTCTGGCAGATCAGCGGCCACCTCAGCCACTACGCCGAAAACATGTATGCGGCGATGGAGCTGGACGACGCCCGCTACCGGCTCAAGCCGATGAACTGCCCCGGCCACATCCTCATATACCGCGACCGGCAGCGCAGCTACCGCGAGCTGCCGATCAGGCTCGGGGAGCTGGGCACCGTGTACCGCTACGAACGCTCCGGCACGCTGCACGGGCTGTTCCGCGTGCGCGGCTTCACGCAGGATGATGCGCACATCTTCTGCCGCCCGGACCAGATCGAGGACGAGATCGTCAACTGCCTCGAGTTCGCCGTCGACGTGCTGAAGACGTACGGCTTCGACCGCTACCAGGCGGAGATCTCCACCTGGGACGGCGGCGCCAGCGGCAAGTACGACGGCACGGCGGACCAGTGGCAGCTGGCCGAGAGCGCCCTGAAGCGCGCCGTCGAACGCGTCGGCCTGGAAGCGAAAGTCATGGAGGACGAGGCGGCTTTCTACGGGCCGAAGATCGACGTGAAGCTCGTCGATGCGCTCGACCGGCCGTGGCAGCTTTCCACCGTGCAGTTCGATTTCACGCTGCCGAAACGCTTCGAGCTCGAGTATGTCGGCGAGGATGGCGCCAAACACCAGCCGCTGATGGTGCACCGCGCGCTGTACGGGAGCGTGGAAAGGTTCTTCGGCATCCTGCTCGAGCACTACGCCGGGGCGTTTCCCGTGTGGCTTGCGCCCGTGCAGGCGATCGTGCTGCCGATCGCCGACCGCCACATCGAATACGCGCGGCAGGTGCGCGGCGCGCTGACCGCGGCCGGGCTGCGGGCCGAGGTCGACGAGCGCAGCGAGAAGGTCAATTACAAGATCCGCGAGGCGCAGCTCGAAAAGATCCCCTACATGCTCGTCGTCGGCGACCGCGAGGCGGCCGCGCGCCAGGTGGCCTTGCGCACGCGCAAGGGCGGCGATCAGGGCTCGCGGCCTCTGGACGAGGTCGTGGCGATGATCGCCGAGAAGAACCGGACCCGCTCGGCCGAGGATTAGCGCCCGCCGCCATGGACTGGTTCGCCTGGGCGCTTGTCGGGCTGGCCGCCGGTTCCTGGGTTTATTGCCTTCTCACCGCCGCCGCCGTGCAGAGCTGGCTTCGCGCCCGCCCGCCGGAGGCGGCGCCGGCCGAGCCTGTCAGCGTGCTCAAGCCGCTGCACGGGCTCGACGACGGGCTGGAGGAGAATCTTCGCTCGTTCTTCGAGCAGGACTACCCGTCGTTCGAGATCCTGTTCGCCGCGCGCACGGAGGACGACGCCGGCCTCGCACTGGCGCGGCGTCTCGCGGCGGACTACCCGCATGTGCCCGCGCGCTTCTTCGTCACTGGCGAGCCGCCGTGGGCGAACGCGAAAGTCTGGAGCCTGGAGATCCTGTCGCGCGCGGCGGCCCACGATCTTCTGGTGATGAGCGACAGCGACATCCGTGTGACGCCCGGCATGCTGCGCGAGCTGGCGCGCGAGTTCTCCGACCCGCGCCTCGGCGTGGCCACCTGCCCCTATCGCGCCGTGCCGGGGCCAAGCTTCTGGTCGCTGCTGGAAGCGCTGGGCATGAACACGGAGTTCTGGGGCGGGGCGTTCGTGGCGCGCCTGGTCGAGCGCGGCGTGCGCTTTGCTGTGGGGCCGACCATCGCCGCGCGCCGGCGCGTCATCGAGGACGTGGGCGGCTGGCCGCGGCTCAGCCAATACCTGGCGGAGGACTTCGTGCTCGGCCAGTCCGCCGCCGCGCGCGGGCACGGCGTCATCCTTTCGTCCTATGTGATCGAGCACCGCATCGGCGCGCAGCCGATGCGCGCCAATTTCGCGCACCGGCTGCGGTGGAACCGCTCCACGCGGCGTTCGCGCCCGTGGGGCTATGTGGGCCAGGTGTTCACCAACCCGCTGCCGCTCGGGCTGCTGGCGGCGGCGGCCATGCCCGGGCAGGCGGCGGCGATCGTCGCTGTGACGTTCGCCCTCCGGGCGCTGGCCGGGTGGAGCGTTTCGCAGCAGGCCTTGCGGGACCCGCTTTGCCGCCGTTACTGGTATCTGGTTCCCTTGCAGGACCTGCTGAGCTTCGCTTTCTGGGTGGCGGGGTTTTTCGGCGGCACGATCGAGTGGCGCGGCCGCCGCTACCGCCTGCTGCGCGACGGCCGCTTCGAGAGAATCTGACGAAAGGCCCGCTCTGCCTGTGTGGCACGATGGAAGCGTGCTGCGGCAACTCCCGTGACCCTGGTGAGCATTCTCATCCCCGCCTACAACGAGGAAGAATTTCTTCCCGCCGTGCTGGAGCGCGTTGCCGGCGCGCCCCTGCCTGCGGGAGTGGAGCGCGAGATCATTGTCGTCGACGACGGCTCCACCGACGCCACCGGCGAGATCGCCCTTGCGGCGGCCCGCCGCGCCAACGGCCTGGTTCGGGTGCTGCGGCACGAAAGGAACCGGGGCAAGGGCGCCGCGGTCCGGACCGCGCTCGGCGCCGCGCGCGGCGAGTTCGCCATCATCCAGGACGCCGATCTGGAGTACGACCCGCGCGAGTACCCGAAATTGCTCGCGCCCCTGATCGAGGGCCGTGCGGACGCCGTCTACGGCTCCCGCTTCGCCGTGGGCATGGAGCGGCGCGTGCTTTACTATTGGCACGCCGTCGCCAACCGCTGGCTGACGGCGCTGGCCAACTTGGCCAGCGACCTGAACCTGACCGACGTCTGGACCGGCTACAAGGCATTCCGCACCGCCCTGGTCCGCAGCATTCCGCTGCGCTCGAACGGCTTCAGCTTCGAGGCCGAGATCACGCTGAAGCTGGCGCAGCGCGAGGCGGTCATCTACGAAACTCCCGTCAGCTACCACGGCCGGACTTACGACGAGGGCAAGAAGATCCGCCCGCGGGATGCGCTCTACGGCATTCTCACCATCGCCCGCTTCCTCCTGCAACGCGACATATACGCCGGCGCCGGCCCGGAGATCCTCGACCGGCTGGCCGGCGCGCGCCGCTTCAACGCCTGGATGGCGGACACCATCCGGCCGTTCGTCGGGCGCCGGGTGCTCGAGATCGGCGCGGGCATCGGCAACCTGACCCGGAGGCTTGCCCCCCGGCGGGAGCTCTACATCGCCAGCGATATCGACAGCGAGCACCTGGCGCGGCTGGCCGCGCGCATGGCGCACCGGCCGCAGGTGCGCGTGGCGCGCATCGACCTGGGCCGGGGCGAGGACTTTGCGCCGTTCCGCGGCCAGGTGGACACGGTGGTCTGCCTCAATGTGGTGGAGCACATCGAGGACGACCGGGCCGCGCTGCGCAACATTTTCGACGTGCTCGCGCCCGGCGGGCGCGCCATCATTCTGGTGCCTGAGGGGGCGGGCCTGTACGGGGAGCTGGACGCCGTTCTGGGCCACTGGCGCCGCTACTCGGAACAGGAGCTCCGCCGGAAAATGGCCGAGGCGGGTTTCGAGCTGGAGCGCGTGTTCGGCTTCAACCGCGCCACGCGCCCGGGCTGGTGGTGGAACGGGCGCGTGCTGAAGCGCCGCACGTTCAGCCGCTTTCAGTTGTGGGTCTTCGACCGGCTCGTGTGGCTGTGGAGGCGGATCGATGCGTGGCTGCCATGGCCGGGCGTTTCGCTCATCGCCGTGGGGTGCAAGCCCGGCGAGGATCAGACCAGGTAGTCTTTCAGTTTTTCGAGCAGCGACTTCTGCTGCGGCTCGCTTTCATCGGGCAGGGTTTCGCGGAGCTGCTCGAACAGCTTCCGCTGCTCGCGCGTGAGCTTGCGCGGGATGCGGACGTCGAGGTGAACCACCAGGTCTCCGCGCCCTTTGCCATGCAGATGGGGCACGCCCTTGCCTTTCAGGCGGATCGTTTCGCCGCTCTGCACGCCTTCGGGCACCTTCACCGTTTGCAGCCCGTCGAAGGTGAGGATGTTCAGCTCCGTGCCAAGCGCCGCCTGGGCCACGTTCAGGGGCACGGTGCAGTGCAGGTCGTATTCGCGCCGCTCGAACACCGGGTGCGGCTTGACGAGGATGAAGACGTAGAGATCGCCCGGCGGCCCGCCGTTGACGCCCGGCTGGCCCTCGCTGGCCACGCGCATCTTGTTGCCGCTGTCGATGCCGGGCGGGATTTGCAGCTTCAGCTTGCGCGTCGTCTGCACCTGCCCCTCGCCCTGGCAGGCGCGGCACGGGCGGCGGAGGATGCGTCCGGAGCCGCCGCAGTGCGCGCACGTCTTGCGGATGGTGAGGAAGCCCTGGCGGTAAAACAGCTCGCCGCGGCCGTGGCAATGCGGGCATGTGGCCCAGCCGTCGCGCGACTCCGCCCCGGACCCCTGGCAGGCGGAGCAGGTCTCCATGCGGGGCACCTGGATTTCCACTTCCTTGCCGAAGATGGCGTCCTCGAAGTTGATCTCCAGGTCGAAGCGCGTGTCTTCGCCGCGCTGCGGGCGGTTGCGCCGGCGCGACGACGCGCCGAACAGGTCGCCGAAGCCGAAGAAGTCGCCGAAGATGTCGGCGAAGTCGGCGAACGCGTCCGGGTTGAAGCCCGGGGAGGCCGCGCCGGAAAGTCCCTGATGGCCGTAGGCGTCGTAAAGCCGCCGCTTCTCGGGATCGGACAACACGCTGTAGGCTTCGGCGGCTTCCTTGAAGCGCTCCTCGGCTTCCTTGTCGCCGGGGTTGCGGTCCGGGTGGTACTTGAGCGCGAGCTTCCTGTAGGCGCTCTTCAGCTCCTGCTCGGTGGCGGAGCGCGAGACGCCCAGGATTTCGTAGTAGTCGCGCTTCGTCACGGATCAGCTCTTGACGGCGACGCGCACCAGCGCGGCGCGCAGCAGCCGCCCTTTGAACAGGTAGCCGCGTTGCAGCTCGGCTACGACGGTGTCCTCGTCGACGTTCGGGTCGACGACGCGCTCGATCGCTTCGTGCAGGTGGGGATCGAAAGGCTTGCCCTCGGCTTCCAGCGGCTCCAGCCCGAGCTTCTTCATCGCATCGAACAGCCGCTGGTAGATGAGTTCGATGCCGCGCGCATAGTCGGGATCGCCCGGCGGGGATTTCAGCGCGCGCTCGAAGTCGTCGAGCACCGGCAACAGCGCCTTCACCGCGCCCATCGCGGCGTATTCAATCGCCTCCAGCCGTTCGCGCTCGCTGCGCTTGCGGAAGTTGTCGAATTCGGCCGCCAGCCGGAGGTAGCGGTCCTGGAGTTCCGCCTTTTCCTGCGCCAGGCGGTCGCGCTCGGCGGCCAGATCCTCCGTTGCCGCCGCGCCGGCCTGGGCGGGTGCGGCGGAGGCGTTCTCCAGCGCAGACTGCGCTTCCGGGGAAAGCGCGGCCACGTCCCCCGTGGCGTTTGGCATTTCCTGTTCAGGCATACGTCTACTCCCGCAGTTCCAAATTCCAGCCTAGCAGGGAGCGCCGCTATTGCGGCAGGCTCCGCAGCAGCGATCTCAGCTGCACCACCGCGGCCATGACGCGCGGATAATTCATCCGCATCGGGCCGAGCACGGCCAGCCGGGTCTCCAGCCCTCCCGGGCCCTCCAGCGTCATGCCGATCAGGGCGAAATCGCGCAGCGCCGGGTGCGCTTCGGCCAGTCCGATGCGCACCTGGAGCCCGGCCTCGCGCGCGTCGAGGAACTGGTCCAGCAGCTCGATCAGCCTCTGCTTCTTCTCGAGCGCCCGGAACAGCTCGCGCAGCCGCTCCTGCGTGATGTGCAGGTCCAGCCCGAGCAGGTTCGAAGCGCCCTCCATGTACACGCGCGGCGGAAGCTCGAACGACAGCAGGCCGCGGGCGTGCAACAGCTGGAGGCGCTTCAGCAACAGATCGTAAACGGCGCGCTCCTCCTGCACCAGGCGGTCGAGCTCGGCGCGGATGTCGCGCAGCGCCCAGCCGGAGAAGTGCTGGTTGACGTAGTTGCGGATCGATTGCAGCTCGTCCTGCGTCACCGGCTCGGGCAGTTGCGCCACCTGGTTGTGCACCAGCCCGTCGCTCGTGACGACGATCATCAGCACGCGCTGGTCGGGGAGGCGGATCAGGTCGATCTGGTCGAGCGTTTGCGCGGAGGCCGGAATGGCGGCGGCAATGCCCACGTTGCGCGTGAGCGAAGTGAGCAGATGCGAGGCCTGCTGCACGCACTCTTCCGGCGAACTGTACCGGGCGAGCTCCAGGCGCAGCCGCTCGCTGGCCGCGGTCTCGCGCAGCCCCGCGGCGACGCTGGCCGCGTAATGGCGGAAAGCCTTGGCCGTCGGGACGCGTCCCGCCGACGTGTGGGGCTGCTCCAGATAGCCCATTTCGGCGAGATCCGACATGATGTTGCGGATCGTGGCGGGACTGAGCTGGTCCTTCCGGCGGCGGGCGATGGTGCGCGAAGCGACAGGCTCGCCCGTCTCGACATAGGTCTGGACGATGGCGTCGAGGATCTCGACGGATCGCTGGTTCAGTGCCTGCTCCATACGCGCCCCCGGGGACCTGAAAGCCCCTGATTTGATGATAGGGAAGCCGTCCCCGCAGATTCAACAATGAAGAGGGCGTATAATCCGCGTGGCGCTGACGGGGAGAGCGTTTCACGCCGCGGCCGCAGCCTCGCGCCGCCGCGGGGACCGCTGCGAGACGGACAACCCGGCGCCCGGCCGCTACGTCCGTCTGTTCGATCTGGAGAAGGACCCGGGGGAGTTCCGCAATGTGGCGCAGGAGCCTCCGCGCATGGTCATGGATCCCGAAAGGCTGGCGCTTGAACGGATGCGGACCATGCATCCGGAGGCGGCCCTGGAGCCGCCGGCGGGCAGCGTCGAAGACCGGCTCGACTTCTATTTGCCTCCGCGGGACGCCCCTCCTCAGGCCTGACGGCGCTCGAACAGGGCGGCTGTCTCCGGCTTCAGCAACACCCAGAACGCATACAGTGAAATGGCCGTGCCCAGGGGAAAATTCAACAGGTGGACGGCCGCCAGGACGATGCCCAGAATTCGCGCCCACGGGCGCAGGTTGTACAGCCCGAAGCCCAGAATCAGCGTGGGCAGGGACAGCACGAGGATCACGCCGACAATCACCGTCACAATGGCTTGCAGGATGGATGCCGGCAGAATGCCCGCGTCTCCGGCGGCGGTGGCAATGATGGCCGGGATCAGCGAGCCGCCGGCAAAGGTGACGGCAGCGAACAGGACTCCCAGTCCTCCCAGCACCAGGTTTAACCAGGCGAGGATGCGAACGTGCGTTTCCATGCTCATGGGATGCTGGTATTCTACGCCCTGCGGGACGCGGTTGCAGAAGACCCGGCCGGAGTATCATAAGAAATGGCAGGCACGGAGGAGCAGTCCGGGGCTCAACGCCTTCGCCAGGCTCTGGTTCGGATTCGCAACAGGGAGAGTGGAACATGCTGGCATTTCTGCTGGCACCGCCGGCGGCGAGCCGCTGGACACGGATTCTGACCGACGACACCTTTGCCGGCATTCACCAGCTCGACTGGTTTGACTGGGCCCTCCTGATCCCCTATTTCCTGATGCTGGGCACGCTCGCCATCTATGGCGCGCACCGCTTCGTCACCATCGTCCGCTACCTCCGCGCCCGCCACAAGATCCCCCGCGAGCCGCAACGGCGCTTTGAACAGCTGCCACGGGTCACCATCCAGCTGCCGCTGTTCAACGAGCGCAACGTGGTAGACCAGTTGCTCGAGAGCGTGCTGAAGATCCGCTACCCGCGCGAGCTGCTGGAGATCCAGGTGCTCGACGACTCCACCGACGAAACGCATCCCTACACGGAAGCCCTCGTCGCCCGGCTTCGCGCACAGGGACACCCCGTCGAGTACTTCCACCGCACCAACCGCGAAGGGTTCAAGGCGGGCGCGCTACAGGAGGGCATGAAGCGCGCCAAAGGCGAATTCCTCGCCATCTTCGACGCCGACTTCATCCCGCCGGAGGATTTCCTCGAAAAGACGATCCATTTCTTCGCCGACCCGCAGGTCGGCCTCGTGCAGACGCGCTGGACCTACATCAACCGCCACCAGAACCTGCTGACCGAAGTGCAGGCGCTCATGCTGGACGGCCACTTCGCTCTCGAACACGTAGCGCGCTGGGGCACGGGGCTGTTTTTCAACTTCAACGGCACGGCCGGCATCCTGCGGCGCAAAATGATCGAGGACGCCGGCGGCTGGGAGCACGACACTCTCACCGAGGATTCCGACCTGAGCTACCGCGCGCAGATGCGCGGCTGGAAATTCGTCTATCTGCCCTGGCTCGAGTGCCCCTCCGAGCTGCCGGTGGACACCTACGGCTTCCAGGTGCAGCAGCAGCGCTGGGCCAAGGGCCTGACGCAGGTGGCGCTGAAGCTGTTGCCGCGCATCCTGCGCTCGAAGGAAATCGGCTGGCGCGAGAAACTCGAGGCGTGGTTCCATCTGACGCCCAACATCAGCTACCCGATGATGGTCCTCGTCTCGGCGCTGATGCTGCCGGTGATGATGGTGCGCTTCTACATCGGCTGGCAGCAGCTCCTGCTGGTGGACGTGCCGCTGATCATCTGCTCGTTCTGGAGCGTGGTGTCGTTTTATCTGCTGGCCGAAAAAGAGCTGTACCCGGACCGCTGGAAGCGCGCCATCCTGATCCTGCCTTTCCTGCTGGCGATGGGCGTGGCGCTGACGATTTCCAACACGAAGGCCGTGCTGGAGGCGCTTCTCGGCAAGCAGTCGAGCTTTGTCCGCACGCCCAAGTATGCGCCGAAGTCCGCCGGCGGGCAGGTGGCGGTGGTCTACAAGCGCAAGTCCGGCTGGCTGCCGTTTGCCGAAATCGGCATGGGCTTTTTCTTCCTCGGCATGGTGGCCTACTGCATCGACGTGATGAATTTCTTCGCCCTGCCGTTTCTGATGATTTTCGTTTCCGGCTATTTCTGGGCGGGATTTTCGACGCTCTGGCAGGAATACCAGGCGAAGCTGCGCCTCGAGCGCGCGGCGCGCAAGGTGGAAGTGGAAGCGGTCGGGTGAGCCTCGCGGCGCGGGGTTCCACTCATTTCCCGCCCCCTGCCGCCTGCTGCGCGGAAGCCGGGAAGGCAAGAGCCCCGAGCCATGCGATATAGGCCAGGTGCACGCCAGGCTGCGTGTAGGGCGAGCCGAGCAAGGCGGCCGCCGCAAACGGGGACAGCAGGAAGAGAGCCAGCCCCCTTTCAAGGCAGCGGTTCGAGGAGCGCGCGGAAGAGAGCAAGGCAGGGACCAGCACGCTCCAGTCATAGAGGTAGACGTGAGGCGTGAGGTAGAGCGCCCCGCCTTGCACTGCCGCGTACTGCCGGCGCCACGCGCCGCTCCGTAAGGCGAGCAGGCTGAAGACAAGCACGGGCAATCCCGCCGCCGCATAAACCAGGACAGCCGGCAGCGGCAGATTGGCGGCAAGCCCTTGCAGGCAAGCCAGCTTCACGGGCGCCGGGTACAGGCCTTCGGTGGCGGGGTCCATCAGCAGGCAAGCATACAGCGCGGCGCCCTGGCGTCCGCTCAAGGCGAAGTTGATGACGGCCAGCAAAGCGCAGCCGGAAAAGAATGAGCCAATCGCCCGCCAGCGCCGCCCGGCTAGCAGCGCCAAGGCTGGCCCGATGGCCAGATGGAACTTCACCAGTAGCAGGCTCCACCAAAGTCCGCCGCGCCACTCTTGCCCGCGCTTGAGACTGCGGAAGCCGAGGTATGACAGCAGCGCAATGAGAAAGCTGTCCTGCCCGTGCAAAAGCCCCAGAAGAGGGCCGGCAAACATGGCGGCGAGAAGCACGCCCTCGCTGCCCATGTCGCGCCCGGCCAGGGCGAGGAGGGCCACAAGCAGCGCCACCTGCAACGCGAGCCAAACAACGAACGCCTTGTCCAGGGGAAGCAGCGTCAAAGGAGACAGCGCCAGCGCGTAGAAGTGAGGCCGGACAAACGGCACCAGCGTCCGCCCTGGCCCCGCCAGATCCCTCTCCCGCCGCAATTGCAGCACGGGATCGTGCAGCCGCTGATATTGCCCTTCCCGCGCCAGCAGGCCGCCCGTGTACAGGTTGAGAAAATCCTGCTGTTTGGCGTGGCTGAGAATGTCTGCTCCCGTGGCCAGACTGAAGACGAGGATCGCTCCTGCCGCGAGGAAGTTCGCCAGGCGGCGCTGGCGAGGCTCAAGGCTCTTGCCGGTCCCCGCCGAGTCCATCCCGTTGTCCCCGTGCATCGCTGGTTATTGCTCTCGCAGTCCGGGCCCCAGGCATAGCGGCTTACCACAGCCCGAGGATCTTCCACCACGCGAACCCCACGCTGCCCCACACAGCAAGGTGGCACAGCGAGACGAGAAAGCCCACGCGCCACCAATCCTTCAGCGGCACGTACCCTTGGGCGAAGTACATCGGCGACGGCGTGGTGCCGTAATTCGTCAGCCCCGCGCTCAGGTTTGCAAAGCAGGCGAAGCTGAAGACAACCAGGCCGAGGGGCGCGCCCTTCGCCGCAAGCAGAGCCAGGAACGGCGCATACAGCGCCAGCAGATGCGCCGTAATGCTCGCAAACAGGTAGTGGGCGTAGTAGAAAACGAGCAGCGCCACCGCCAGCAGCGAAAGCCAGCCGAGCGGCGCCAGCATCGCGCCGAAGGCCTGCGCGAACGTTTCCGTGATGTGCTGCTCGTGCAGCGCCTTGCCCAGCCGCAGCAGCCCGCCATACCAGATGAAAATGTCCCAGGCGGCGCGCTCCCCGGTGACGTCCTGCCAGGACAGGATTCCTGCCAGCAGCAGCGTGGCGCTGCCGCACAGCGCCGCCACCGTGATGTCCAGCCCCGTCCACGACGAGGTCGCCCAGGCGCCGCAAACCGACAGGAAGACCGCCAGAAGGATCTTCTCCTGCCGCGACATCGGCCCCATCTTTTCGAGCTCCGCCCGCGCGAACTCCGCCGCCTCCGGCGTCTGCCGGATCTCCGGCGGGTAAATGCGCGACACCACCCAGGGCACGAGCGCCAGCGAGCACAGCCCCGGCACGCACGCCGCCACCAGCCAGCTCGACCAGGTCACCGTGTAGCCGAAGCTGCCCGCCATTTGCGCGGCCAGGGGGTTGCTCGCCTGCCCGGTGAAGAACATTGCCGCGGTGATGCAGATGGACTGATACACGCCCGCCATCAGAAAAGCGCCCACGCGGCGGGCCGTCGGGCCCGGCTCCGAGCCGTACAGCCCGGCGATCGACCGCGCAATCGGCAGGATGACCCCGCCCGAGCGCGCCGCGTTCGAAGGGATGATGCTGGCCAGCACCATGTCGGACAGGCCCAGCGCATAACACACGCCCAGCGTGCTGCGGCCGAACGCGCGCACGAAGATCAGGGCGATGCGGCGCGCCAGCCCGGTGTTGATCAGCGCCCGCGCGATGAAGAACGCCGCCATCACCAGCCACACCGTCGGGTCGGCATACCCGCCCAGCGCGTCGGCGAGCTTCAGCGGCGTCAGCAGCGGCGCAATGGTGACCGCAAACAGCACCACCGCGCCCCCGGGCACCGGTTGCAGGATCAGCCCGGCCACCGTGGCCAGAAACAGGCCCGCGAGCCGCCACGCGCCCGGCGTGAGCGTATCCGGCCGCGGAACCAGGAACACGAATCCCAGAAAAATCGCGGCCAGAACCGCCATGCCCGCCAGCGGGCGTCCCTGCTCTTTCCCCTCGGTTGCCATTCGCAGGGAGTATACATTCCGGAGCCGGATGCCTGCATCCGCCGTTCGCCGTTGCCCGCCGGGCTGCCGGCGCAGCCCCGCGCGGCGCGTTGGGGACGCTGCAAGACCGGGCTGCCGGCGGCCTGCGCCGGCCCGGCCGCGTGGCGTTCAATTGTGATAAAAGAAAGTCATCAGCTTGCGCTTCCACCGCGCGAGTCGCTCATGCCATTCCATTTTCTGTCGCTGCTCCTGGTGTTGTTGCTGTCCGCGGCGGAGCTCTCCGCGCAGACAACGGCGGTTATCGAGGGTGCGGTGCAGGACACATCCGGGCTTCCGGTGCCGGGCGCGGCCATTACCGTTGAGAACCCGCTCACCGGCTACCGCGCGGTTGTTCGCTCGGCGCAGGACGGCAAGTTCGAGCTCCGCAACATCCCGTTCCACACTTACACGGTCACCGTGGAGAAGGAGGGGTTTGCCGTCTGGAAGGAGACTCTCTCCCTGCGCAGCAACGTTCCGTATGCGCTGCTCGCCACGCTCTCCCCGGCGGGCGTGGCCGAGAGCATTACCGTCAGCGCAAACGTCCGTCTGCTGGTGGACCCGGAAGAGACCGGCACGCACGTGCAGATGAACCAGGGCGACATTGAAAAGCTGGCCATTCAGGCCGGCAACCGGGGGCTGGAAAGCATCATCGTCTCCATGCCGGGATTCGCGCAAAACGCCAACGGCGCCATCCACCCGCGCGGCGCGCACAACCAGATGACATTCGTTATCGACGGCATGCCGGTGTCCGACCAGCTCACCGGCGCGTTCGCCAACGCCGTGGATCCCAACATCGTGCAGACGGTGGAACTGTTCACCGGCAACGTGCCGGCCGAATACGGCAACAAGGTCAGCGCGGTGGCCAACATTACCACGCGCTCCGGCATGGGCACGGGGCGGCGCTTCGGGGGCAGCACGCTGGTGAACGCAGCGCAGTTCGATTTGTTGAGCCAGGTGACGCACGTTTCCGGCGAGAGCGGCGACTTTGGCTACTCCGCTGTGGTCAACATGTCGAAGACGAACCGGTATCTGGACTCCGTTTCGCTCGACAATCTCCACAACGGCGGCAACAACCAGCGCGCGTTCACGCGCTTCGATTGGCACCCTGGCGCGCGCGATGTGTTCCGGCTGAACCTGATGGCCGGCCGCGCCTCGTTCCAGCTCGCCAACCTCCGCTCGCAGCATGCCAACGGCATGGACCAGCGCCAACTCCTGCGAGACGGCGCCGTCTCGCTTGGCTGGGTGCGCACGCTGGACGCCCGGACGACGTTCGACGCAAACTTCTCCGTGCGCAAGGCGCAATCCTGGCTGCGGCCGAGCGCCGGCGACATTCCGGTCACCGCCAGCCAGGACCGCCAGATGTCGACCATCACGGCCGGGGCGCGCCTGAACGCCGTCCGCGGCCGGCACAACCTTCGCACGGGCTTCGACGTCCAGCGCTACCCGCTGAGCGAGCATTTCACGCTTGGCATCACATCGCCTTCGTTCAATGATCCGAAGGACGAGGCAAGCTTCAATCCGAATCTGCTGCCATTGGACCTGACACGCGGCGGCCGCCTGTTCGACTTCCGCGCGCGGCGCACCGGAGGGATGTATTCGGGTTTCGTCCAGGACGCCACGTCGCTGGGGAGGCTGCACCTCTCGCTCGGGCTTCGCTTCGACGCCTACCGCTTCATCGTCAATGGCAATCAGCTCCAGCCGCGCATCGGCGCGGCGTTCCATATCCGCGAAACCGGCACCGTGCTGCGGGCTTCCTATTCGCGGCTCTACCAGACGCCGCCGAACGAGAATCTGCTCCTGTCATCTTCGCCCGAAGTGGCCGCGTTGACGCCGCCGGCCGTGCAGGAGGCGCTGGGCGGATGGGCGCCCATCCGGCCCGAGGAGCAGAATTTCTTCGAGGCGGGCCTGCAACAGGCCATCGGGAAAAAGGCAAGCCTCAACGTGGCCTACTACCACAAGAATTCAAGGAACCTGCAGGACAACGACAACTTCCTCGACACGGGCATCATCTTCCCCATCACGCTCGCCCGCATCCGCGTCAACGGCGTGGAGGGGCGTCTTGTCGGCCCGGTGACGCGCGGCTTTTCCTACACGCTGAGCGTGACGCACTCCCGCGCAGTGGCTACGCCGCCCTTCACCGGCGGCCTGTTCCTGGGCAACGATGCTGTCGAGTCCTTCACCCAGGGCGCCTTCATCATCGATCACGACCAGCCGCTCTCCGTGCACGGCGTCGTGAACTGGACCCACCCGAGAGGCTGGTACGCCACCGTCAGCAACCGCTACGACTACGGGCTGGTCTGCAACCCTTCGGATCCGGCGGCAGTGGCGGCGGATCCCGATTTCTACGACCTGCTCCCGTATGTGAAGCTCAACCAGACCCCGGCGAGGGTTCGCCCGCGCCACATCGTCGATCTCGTCGTCGGCTTCGAGAAGACGCGCGACCAGAGGAAGCGCTACGACATCGGCTTGCAGTTCACCAATCTCACGGACCGGACGGCTCTTTACAATTTCCAGTCCATCTTTGTGGGCACGCGGGTCGTGCAGCCGTTCACGGCCGGCATACGCCTGCGCTGGTATTTCTGAGCCGCGAGGCGCTCCCGCCTGTCATATGTTGGGAAAAGCGCGGGGCCGCAGCATCCCTGCGCCGGGGAGATGCCGTGCGCAAAATTCTGGTGCTCGCCGACGACCTGACGGGCGCGCTCGAGTGCGGCGCGCTGCTTGAGGGCGCGGTGGTGACTCTCGGCGCGCCGCCCGAAACCGGCGCCGCCGTCGTTGACACCGAAACCCGCCATGCCTCTCCCGGCGAAGCCGCCGCGCGAGTGCGCACGCTGGCGCAATATTTCCCGGCGGAATTGATTTACAAGAAGACGGACTCGACCCTGCGAGGCAACATCGGCGCGGAGCTGGCGGCGCTGCCGCCGTTGCGCATTCACTATGCGCCTGCCTACCCGCGCCTCGGCCGGACGGTCCGCGGCGGGCGCCTCTATGTCGACGGCGTGCCGCTTGAGCAGACGGCCTTCGCGCGCGATCCGCTCGATCCTGTGACGGAGGGACGCGTCGCCCGCGTGCTGGAACGGCAGGGCGCGCCGCTGGAGCGGATCGTCATTCACAACGGGGAGACCGAGGCTTGCCTGGAGCGCGCCGCCGGCGCGGTCCTCGCCGAAGCGCCTCCAAGGCTGGCGGCAGGCCCGGCCGCGCTGCTCGGGGTTCTGGCGTGCAGGCTGGGGCTGGCGCGTCAGCCGGCGGAATTGCCGCGCGTCCCGGAGTGCCTGGTCATCAACGGCAGTGCGCATCCGGCCTCGCTCGCGCAGATGGCGCAGGCGGAAGCCGCCGGCGTCTTTGACGGACATTGGCGCGCGGGGACGGCGGCGGAGGCTGCGGGTGCTGCCGGCGCGCTGCTCGTCTTCGGGGGAGATACGGTAAGAGAGGTGATCAGGCAGTTTGGCGATCCCTGGCTTTTCCCGTTTGCCGAGCCGCTGCCCGGAGTCGTGGCAAGCTGGTTTGACCATTCCGGCTCGCGCCGGCTGCTGATCACGAAAGCCGGGGGCTTCGGCCGCCCGGACCTGATCGTGCGGCTCCGCGAGATCCTCGGATCATGAAATGGGGTCAGACACCCAATACCCCATTTTTCCGGCTCGTTTTACGAAGACTGTCTCCCCATCTTGTGGCTGCCAGGCCGAACTGCAGCATCGCGGCGGAAGCGGTGCTCTGGCTCACCAGTTCCCGGCCGCTTTGGGGGCCGCTGCTTGCCTCTCGCCTCTGTTTCCCGCGGTAAACACCCAACGCCTTCTTGATTTGCAGTACGTCCAGGTGAAGGGACAGGCACGGCCGCCGGCGTGGCCTTTATGAAGCATTGGGTTTCTTGCCGGAAAACCGTTGCTCAGGCGGGTTGGAGAGCAACCCGATCCGATACCCGGACCTTTCCAGCCGGCAGACCACGCTCTGGGCGGTCCTCTCTTGGTGGAGCGGCTCGAAAACGTCGCCCCGGATCCCGGCAGCTTTGCCGGCGGGCGAGGATGAACCACGCGGCCTCCAGCAGGCTGTTGGCCACGGCGATCAGGGCCCGCTTCCTGCCCTGGTGCGGCGCGAGCCCCCGGTACAGAGCTGCGAAGCACGTGTTCTTGTTCCGGCTGGCAACCAGGCCATCCGCACCGCCAGCGTCTCTATCCACCGGTTGCCTTGATGGCTCCTGCCGGAGCGGTTGTGCCCCGCGCTTTGCCGGTTGCCCGGACAGAGTCCGGCAGAAGAGGCCAGATGGCGGCTGCCGGGAAACCGGCTCATGCCGGCGCCAATCTCGCCGATCAGCGCGCAGGGGGCCGTGCGATCCACGCCGGGCACGCTCCTCAACAGCTCGGCCGCCCGTTGGAAGTCCTGCATGCGCCGCTCGATCCCCCGGGAGACCACGGCCACCTGCACCTCCGGGGCGCACAACAGCTTCATCCACCACTTCCTCAGGAACTGGTGGCGTCCCCGCAGCTGCCTCACCCGCGCCTCTTCCATGGCTGCCCTCTTGCTCCGCAGCCGCCCCCGCACCAACTGCGTCAGGGTTGCCGGATCCTCTTCCCTCCGATCAGGGTCCCGACCATGTCCCGCCCCGAAACGCCGAGCGTGTGGCTGGCGACGTTGTGCAGCTTGCTGTTGGCATCCTCCAGCACCTTCCGCAACCGGTTGCCAGTCTGCACGCAGGCCGGCATCAGGGTGGCCTGCATCCGGTACAGGTCCTCCAACTCGCGCAGCGGCCGGGGCGGCACGAAACTGGCCTGCCGCAGCCCGTGCGGCAACAGCGGCTGTGAGCCTGCCGAATCTTGCCCACTTTCATCCTTCCTGGCGACGGCGTGCCGGCCTCATGTCCTGCTGTCCCTTTGCCACCCTTTGCCGCCAAGGGATGGTTGTCCGGCAGCAGCCAGCCCGGCAACGTCTCCATGAGCGCTTTTCACGGGAATTGCCGCGGGCGGGTGGCAGGGGCGCAATGAAAGCGTTACAGTCTGAATCGGCAGGGATCCGGCCATGAGCGCTCGAAAGCAGCCCGGACAGCTATGGGTGGGCACCTCCGGGTGGTCTTACCCGCACTGGCGCGGCGTGCTGTATCCGCCGGAGGCGAAATCCGCGGAGTATCTCGCCCATTACGCCAGAGTTTTCCGCACCGTGGAGTTGAACTCCAGCTTCTATCACATGCCGCGCCCGGAGACCTTCCGCAAACAGGCGGCACAAACGCCCGTCGGCTTCCTGTTCGCCGTCAAGGCGCACCGCTCCATCACGCACGAGCTGCGGCTGCGCGGCGCTGAAACACGATGGGACGAATTTGTTTCTTCAGCCAAGGAGCTTGGCCCAAAGCTGGGGCCGCTTCTGTTGCAGTTCCCTCCCTCGTTCCGTGCGGATCCGGCGCTGCTGGACGAATTCCTTATCGCCCATGCCGCCGATCCCGGGCACCGCCGGCTGCGGCTTGCTTTCGAATTCCGCCATGCCTCCTGGTTTGAAAGCGGGACGGCGCAGCGGCTGCTGGAGGCGGGTGCCGCTCTGGTGATCGCCGACTCGTCGCGATACCCCCGCGCGCCGCTCGCGCCCCAGCCGGCATTTGTCTATTTACGCTTTCACGGCCCGGAAGCCCTGTTCTCCTCCAGCTACAGCGATGACCAGTTGCACGAATGGGCAGGCCATATTCGCGCCTGGCTCGGCGAGGGCCGCGATGTCTACGCCTACTTCAACAACGATGCTGCCGGCTGCGCCGTGCGCAACGCGCTCAGACTCATTGAACTGACAAAGGCCTCAGGCGGCGGGTGAAGCCCCAAGGCGTACGCCACGTCCGGGACTCGTTCGGCACTGCCCCGCCGCGGAACTCTGCAACCGGGTTTCTGCATGCGGCCTTCGGCGCAGAAGCCGCCTCTCGCCTGACACAGCCAAACCGGGATCACCTGAAAAGCGCCCAAGCCGACGCCGCCTCACTGACAAAGAATCCACCGCACATACGCGTGGCCGGCTGCCAGCACAATGGCCGGGAAGAACAGCGTCAGCGCAGCCGCTGCACGAGCCACCCAGCCCTCCTCGCGCAACGCGACCCCGACAACGCACAGGCTGCACAGGGCAAGCACTGGCGCCGCCAGCCTGGTCGAAATCAGCAGAAAAGCCAGAGCCAGGGCGCTCGAAAGACGGGCCCGGGCATGGCCCCATCTCAGCAACAGGTATAAAGACCGCAGGGAGAAGGCCACGGCAGCGGCCAGAATCAACAGGGAGAGGGGCGCCTGCACGCTCACGGCAGGTGCGAGAAGCCCCGCCGGCACCAGCAGCGGCCAGCGCCTTCCCATTCTTGCAGCCGCGGCTGCCAGCCAGGGCAGCCACAGCAGCGACACCACGCCTCCGGCGAGCAGAGCCATCGAGTCCGGATGGCTGCCGGCCGTCTGCCCATGAATAAGGGTGCAGACGGCCTCGTCGAGCCGGGACGGGCCGGGACAAGCCTGCGTGGGCGCTGCCGGACAGAAACGCGCGGCCGCGCCTTGCGCATCGCCCGGCAGGAATACCCGCACCCCCGCCCAGCTGCCCAGCACCAAGGTTACCAGCAGCGCGAAAATGGCCGCTCTGTTCCACCCGGCGCGCTTGTCAGGCGCCGGGTGCGCAGGGTGCAGCGGAGACGGAGGTGAGGCCATGTTCGGTCTTCTCCCAGTAGTGCGGTTTCCGGACGAGTTGCCAGAGAGCCTTGTAAGCGGCAACGGACATCAGCAGATAGTAGGCGGGCAATGTAAGCGCGCAGAACACCAGCGAGGGGCGCTGCCGTGCCCATGCGGCGAGCATGTGGAAGAACACGAGGAAACCATTGCCCACCAGCAGGCAAAACAGGCCTGTTGCCATCACCGGCGGCGGAAAGAGAGGTTCTACCGGAAGCCGTGCGACCAGCCAAAGCAAAAACAGGGTGGCAAGCCACGGATAGGCCAGCGGCCCCACGAATGCTCCGCCGATGAAGAAGTGAAATCCAACGAAGCCCCTGAAGCTCATGCGTCGGGCCATCCAGAGCGGGCGCCGCATATGGACGAGCCAGGTTTGCAGATAGCCTTTGATCCAGCGCGAACGCTGCCGAACCCAGTTGCCCGGCTCGATGTTGGCTTCCTCCAACGTGGTCGAGTCGAGCACGCCCACCCGCCATCCGCTGGCAGTGAATCGCACGCCGAGGTCGGCATCCTCGGTCACGTTGAAGGGATCCCAGCCGCCCAGGGCGCGAAGCACTTCTACGCGGAAGTGGTTGGAAGTGCCGCCCAGCGGGATCGGGATGCCCAGCGCCTCGAGCCCTGGCAGAAACCAGTCGAACCAAAGCGAATATTCGATGGTGAACATCCGCGCCAGCCAGTTCTCGTTCCAGTTGAAATAGTTCAGCCGGGCCTGAAGGCAAACGACATCGGCCGGCGCGGCCTGGAAGGCCGCCACGGCGCGCCGCAACTGGAGCGGATCCGGCAGGTCCTCGGCGTCATAAATCGTCAGCAGCTCGCCGCGGGCGAACCGGAGCGCGTAATTCAGCGCCTTCGGCTTGGTTCGCGGCTCGCCTGGCGGGACCAGGATGAGTTCCACGTTCGCCTCAAGTCCGGCCTCGCGGCAGGCGCGGATGGTCTCCTCATCGTCCTCCTCCAGCACCAGCTTGATGTCAAGACGGGACCGCGGGTAGTCGAGCGACCGCAGCGCCCAGGAGAGCGCCGGCACCACCTTGGCGTCGCGATACAGAGGCACAAGGATCGTGTAAACGGGCAGCTTCCGTTCATCCTGCGCTTCCAGCTGCTCCGGGGAAATTCTGGCCTGATAAAGCTCGCTGCTGCCATGCCAGACCAGCAATGCGCGCAGAAGGAAGGAAGCCGCCAGGAAAGCTCCGAGCAGGGCGTTTGCCCAGACGAACGCCGCCGCCGGTTGGAGGCAGAAGCCCGCGGCGGCGGCCGCTGCGGCCACGGCGAGCCACACCTTCTGGCGGCGCGTCAGCGTGGTTCGCGCCGAGAACTCCTGCCTCTGCCGCCAAAGGCCGAGGCGCGCATCCTCGCTGAACTTCGACCGGCCGAGCCGCTGTACAGTCCAGAGGATGTCGAACTTGGACGTGCAGACGAAATCCGTCGCGGGCCCGTACATCTGCCGCAGCTTTTCAAACAGGCCCGGCGCCGGTTCCGCAACCGCGACCCAGAGCGTGTCGTTGCTCCGCCTCCACGGCATGTACTGCTCGCGGCAGTATTCCTCCATGCGGTCCGGATCGACCAGGCCAGCATCGGGAGGCTGCTCCAGCAGGTTGACAAACGGCAGGCCCAGGTGCTCGGCCAACGCCTGGTAGAAATCGAATGCGCGGACCCAGCCCCGGGCAAGCAGCACCTGTCCGAGCCTCGCCCCGGTGCGCCGTTGCTCTTCGAGAGCCTCCTCGAGTTGCTGCCTGCTGATCCAGCCCGCCGAAACCAGCTTCTCGCCGAGCAGCTCCCCCTCGGCCGCCCTGCCTTCCGGCCGGAGCGCGGCATCCAGAGCCTGGAGCGGGTTGGCAACCTGCCGGGACCGCCCGGCGCCTAGAAGTTCTTCCATAGCCCCAATACCCAGGTGCGCCCGGCGCCGGTGTTGCGCCCGGCGAGGTCGGCCCCATAACCCGCCTGCACCCGGATCGACCGGGTGAGACCCACATTTACCGTTGCGAACCCCTTGACAAGGTCGTAGTTCGGCTCCACCAGCGGGTTGGTCGCCGACTCCCGGAAGGCGAAACCGCCAACGGAGTATGTGGTGAACAGCTGCGCCGACAGCGTCAGCCGCGGGTGCAGGTGGATGCCCGCTGCCGCCTCGCTCCGCCATTGGTCATCCGGCCGCCCCCAGCGCTTGCGGTAGCCGCTTTCAAAAGCCGTGTAGCCCCAGAGCCGGGAAACCGGGAAGCTGCGTCCGGCCAGCAGAGAAACTTCCCAGTCCATCTGGCCGTTGCCGGGCCGCGGACGCACGCTGGCCCGGTAGGCCGGCGCCTTGATCAGGGTCTGGACCGCCACCTGCCAGCCCCGCTCGGGATTCCACAATCCCCGCCGCACGCCCGTCTGGAAGTCGCCGAGCGCAACCGCGCTTTCCGACATCCACCGGTCCCGGTAGCTGAGCGCCGGCGCGCTGCCTGTCGCGATCCAGGTCCAGCGGTTGGTGAGTCCCACCTCAAGCCAGCCCTGGAAGGTCAGCGACCGAAACCGGCCGTTCTCGCCCAGCGGCTCCCGCTCCCTGTCGAGACCGAATCGTTCCGTAGCCTGATAGGCGAACAGGTTCCAGATCAGAATGCCGTGCCCCTTTTCCTGCATCCAGGGTCCTGCTTCGGCCAATCGGGCACACGGCGCCACAAGCAACCACAGGCTCAGCCATAACAGGCCGGCCTGCCCCGGGGATCGGTGGATCGGCCAACGCGCCCCCATGAGCCATATATCGGCGGACAGGCCGACAGGCTGTAGAGCGAGCCGCAGCCGCATTGCAGCTCGGCGCAAACCGGCAGTGCCCGGCGCCGCCGCAGGCGTGCGAAGTCAGGGCGTCGCCGCCGGGGGCGGGGCCTTCTCACGGATCGCGGCAGACCGCTCGCGCCACGGCCGGGCGTGGCGACGGTGCGGCGGAAGCGCCGTGTCTGTGAGCGCCGCGGGCGTCAGGCGGACGCCCGCAGGAGCTGGTCCGCGATCAGCGCCACGGGGCGAAGCGCGGCCGGGTCGGAGGTCCTCACAATGTGTGCGCCCCGGACGATGCACAGCGCGGTGATGGCGGCTGTAGTGGCTGCCGAAGCGTCGACCTTCGTTTCGGCGTCGAACGGCTGGCGGTCCGGGCTGACCATGATGGGCAGCCGGAATTTCAGGAACTCGTCGAAGGCGGCCAGCAGCTCGGAGTTGGTCTCCTTTCGCTTGCCCATGCCGAACCCCGGGTCGACGGCCAGGCGCGTGCGCTCGATGCCGAGGCGGTTGGCGCGGTTCAGCGCGGCAGTCAGCTCGGCGGCGACCAGCGTGACGGGGTTCTTCCAGGCGCCGAGCTGCGCCCATTTGTCCGGCGTGCCCCGCATATGTTGGAGAACGAATGCAGCGTCATGCCGGAGCACGACCCGGCCGAGG
>Ga0308390_1000052_pt1 | contig 86921 bp, 64 predicted proteins | sample Hotspr2Sample149_FD_202358 | JGI IMG/M metagenome (GOLD analysis project Ga0308390, IMG submission 202358) | Hot spring phototrophic mat microbial communities from Mushroom Spring, Yellowstone National Park, Wyoming, United States - 20040719_149 ...
AAGCGTCTGGCCCACAGGAACCACAGGCTCCACCCGCCCCACAACCGCCACATACGCATCCGACACCACCCGCTCGCCGTTCACGTCCGTCGACATCCGCCCAGCCACCTCCACAACGTCTCCCTCAGCCAGAGCCAACGCCGTCGACACCGCTATCCCCGACGAGCGGTCCACGCTCTCCACATACGCACGCCCCGCAGCCGCACGGCCCGTCCCCGCGCTCACCACGCAGCCCGTCAGCAGAAGCTCCACCCCGTCCGCCTGCAGCTTCGCGCGGCCAGCGCCCTCCGCAACCAGCGCAGGGCCCGCAAGCACCCGCCACGTCACCTCCGCCGGAGACCCGTCCACGTTGCCCGCCGGATCCACCGCACGCACCCGGAACGTGTGCACCCCGTCCGAAAGACCGCTGAGATGCGCGGAAGCCTCAGAGCTCACCGGGCTCCACTCACCGTTGTCCAGGCGCCACTGGAAGCGCAGGTCCCCGGACGCGGCGAGGTTGTCCGTCCCCGCGAACGTGAACGTCACCTCACGGGTCCGCACCAGCGAGGAGGCCGACGGGCCGCCAGTGAGCGATGTGTCGGGAGGCGTCAGGTCCACCGTGATGCCGTCGCTTGTTCCCACATCGCTCCACAGGCCCACGCCGTTCCGCGCCCGGACATACCAGTAGTAGGTCACCCCCTCCTGCAGGCTCAGGCCCGTCTCCGCCGCCTGAGTCGCCGTCCCGGCCGACTTCCAGGCCACCACATACCCGCTGCCCGGGTCCGCAGGAGACGTGCCGATGGCGTACTCGTACTCCGCCACGCCCGACTCCGGGTCCGAGGAGGACCAGGACGCGGACAGCCGCGCATTGTCGGAGGTGAACGCCCCCGCGTCCAACACGGCGGGGATGGAGGAAGGGATGGCGTCCACGAAGAACGAGCGCGTCACCGGCTGGCTGATGTTCCCCGCCTCGTCCCGCGCGCGGACCGAGAACGTGTGCGGCCCGTGGGCGAGAGACCGTGTCACGCTGGTGGCAGACGTGAATGCGCTCCACGCCCCGCCGTCGAAGCGGTGGCTGAACTGAATGGCTGCGGCCGGCGTGCGATTGTCCGAGGCCGCATAGCGGAACGTCACGCCCGGGCCCGTCACGGCGCCGTTGCCGGGGCCTTCGGTGATCCAGACAACGGGCGGTTCCTGGTCCGCGAACGGGTTGCGCGCCACCACGACGGTGGCGTCATCCCGGCCCCAGGCAAGGAGCGCGCCGTCAGGGGAGAACGCCACACTTGTCACCCCGGTGCCGGTCTCCTCGTCGTAGGTCTGCAGCAGCGCGCCGTCGGAAACGCGCCAGATTCGAACGGTCCGGTCACTGCTCCCCGAGGCCAGCGTCTGACCGTCCGGCGAGAAGGCGACGGAGTGGACAGTGCTGGTATGCCCGGTGAGCGTGCGCAGGAGCGTCCCGTCCGAGACGCGCCAGAGACTGATGGTGCTGTCACCGCTGCCCGAGGCCAGCGTCTGGCCGTCCGGCGAGAAGGCGACGGAAAGCACCCAGTCGAGATGCCCGGTGAGCGTGCGCAGGAGCGTCCCCTCCGATACGCGCCAGAGCTTGATGGTCCGGTCATCGCTCCCCGATGCCAGCGTCTGACCGTCCGGCGAGAAGGCGACGGAAAGCACCCAGTCGAGATGCCCGGTGAGCGTGCGGAGGAGCGTCCCGTCCGAGACGCGCCAGAGCCTGATGGTGCTGTCATCGCCCCCCGAGGCCAGCGTCTGACCGTCCGGCGAGAAGGCGACGGAATTGGCACCGCCACTAAGCGTGCGCAGGAGCGTCCCGTCCGAGACGCGCCAGAGCCTGATGCCGGAGTCGACACCCGCCGAGGCCAGCGTCTGGCCGTCCGGCGAAAAGGCGACGGAAAGCACCCAGTCGCGATGCCCGGTGAGCGTGCGCAGGAGCGTCCCGTCCGAGACGCGCCAGAGCTTGATGGTACTGCCGCTCCCCGAGGCCAGCGTCTGGCCGTCCGGCGAGAAGGCGACGGAGGTCACATAGGAGGTATGCCCGGTGAGCCTGCGCAGGAGCGTCCCGTCCGAGACGCGCCAGAGCCTGACAGTGTTGTCCCAGTCCCCCCCCGAGGCCAGCGTCTGGCCGTCCGGCGAGAAGGCGACGGAGGTCACACCGCCGGTATGCCCGGTGAGCGTGCGCAGGAGCCTCCCGTCCGGGACGCGCCAGAGCCTGACAGTGTTGTCCCAGCTCCCCGAGGCCAGCGTCTGGCCGTCCGGCGAGAAGGCGACGGACTTTACCCCGCCGGTGTGCCCGGCGAGCGTGCGCAGGAGCGTCCCGTCCGAGACGCGCCAGAGCTTGATGGTGAAGTCCCGGCCCCCCGAGGCCAGCGTCTGGCCGTCCGGCGAAAAGGCGACGGAAAGCACCCAGTCGCGATGCCCGGTGAGCGTGCGCAGGAGCGTCCCGTCCGAGACGCGCCAGAGCTTGATGGTACTGCCGCTCCCCGAGGCCAGCGTCTGACCGTCCGGCGAGAAGGCGACGGAATTGGCACCGCCACTAAGCGTGCGCAGGAGCGTCCCGTCCGAGACGCGCCAGAGCCTGATGCCGGAGTCGACACCCGCCGAGGCCAGCGTCTGGCCGTCCGGCGAGAAGGCGACGGAGGTCACATAGGAGGTATGCCCGGTGAGCGTGCGCAGGAGCGTCCCGTCCGAGACGCGCCAGAGCCTGATGGTCCTGTCCCAGCTCCCCGAGGCCAGCGTCTGACCGTCCGGCGAGAAGGCGACGGAGGTGACATCGTAGGTATGCCCGGTGAGCGTGCGCAGGAGCGTCCCGTCCGAGACGCGCCAGAGCTTGATGGTGAAGTCAGAGCTCGCCGATGCCAGCGTCTGCCCGTCAGGGGAAAACGCGACCGACCAGACCGTATCGGCATGCCCCACGGCCATCCAGACAATGTCCGGACGGGCCGCGCGGCAGGCGTCCGGAAACAGCGCAGCCAGGAACCCGGCCAGCGCCAGCGCCAGACCGGCGGCCTTCCGCTTCCCGACTGACCCCTGCGTCCCCAGGCCCGCCACCCGGGCCGGCTGCACCCCCTTGCTCACACGCATCACAACGACCTCCCTTTTGCCGGAGGACTCCCGCCGCTGCAGCATCACGGTTTTCCTGCGCCGGGGCACCCCGTCGCTCGCCCCTCGCCGCACTCCTGCAGGATACTTCCGGCCTGTTCTGCACGCCAGTATAACAACCCGGCCCCTTGCGGGTCAATCCCCCGACCTCCTGTTTTTCCGGGCAAGTTTTCCGCCTGTCCGCGGAAGGGGAAGAGAGGCGGGGCGGGGGGCGCCGCGCGGGAGGGGGCGCGACTGGCGGGCCCGGCCGGGGTGAGCACAGCGGCAGGCGGGCCCGGCCCGCAGGGCGCCCGAAACAAACTCCCCGGCCAGCCTGGGCTGACCGGGGAGCGAGAGAGAGAAGGAGGGTGGGAAGCTTTCTGTCTTCTAGACGATATATCGGCTGCCGGTGTTCCCGTCAGAAGGCCGGCCGGATGAAAATTTTAAACTTTTTTCATCATCCCATGCCGGGCAGCGGCCGGACGGCGTGACGGTCCGTCCCCGCTTCCCCGCCGTCACTTGAAACGGGAGCGGCTCCATGCCAGAATGCGCGCGTGACGCCCGTCGAAAGAGGGGAGGACGCGCCTGTACGACATCATCTGCTACGGCACCATCTGCCAGGACCGCATCATCCGCATCCCGCGCTACCCGGAGGCCGGCGGCTCGGTGTGGATCGAGTCGGACGAGCTCCGGCCGGGCGGCGAGGCGGTCAACTCCGCCATCGCCTGGGACAGATGGGGGCTGAGAGTCCTGCTGCTGGGCACCGTGCTGGGGCAAGACGAGCGGGCCCAGTGGCTGATGCGGGAGCTGGAGGCGCTGCCTCACGTGGACACCTCCCGTCTGACGGCATCCCGCGGCGCCGAGACGCCGTATTGCGTGATACTGGCCACCCCCGACGCCGAGCGCACGATGTTCGGGCGCCATTTCCGGGAGATGCGCGGGCAGGAGGTGGACCGCCTGCCGGAGTCCCGTGTCTTCACGCTGGACCCCTACTGCGGAGAAGCGGCCGAGCGGGCCGCGCGGGCGGCCCGCGAGCAGGGGATGCGGGTGGTGGCGATGGACGCCGTGGACCGCCCCGCCATCGCCGCCTGCGCCGACCTTCTCGTGACCAGCTACCAGGAGATCCGCCGTCTCGCGCCGGACGGCGACGTCCGGGCGGCCGCCGCGCGGGCCGCCCGGCAGACCGGAAGGACGGTGGTCCTCACGCTGGGCCCGGAGGGATCGGAAGCCTACGACGGCGAGGGACGCCTGATCCACCGGCAGAGCGCGGTCGCCGTGCCCCCGGACCGGGTGGTGGACGCCACCGGCTGCGGAGACGTCTACCGGGCGGGGCTGGTCTGCGGGGAGGCGATGGGCTGGCCGCTCCCGCAGTCCATGGCGTTCGCCTCCGCGGCGGCGGCGTGCACCCTGACGGCCGCCGGGGGCGGCGCGGGCGTCCGCCCGCTGGAGGAGACTCTGGAGATAGCCGCCCTGGGCCGACTCAACGGGCCGGCAAACGGATAATCCGCCGCTACCTCCGCCCCGCCGGGGCAGGCGGCGCTTTCTCGAGAGTGATGGCGAGCACCCTGATGGAAGGATCCTCCGGCAGCTTCAGGGAGGAAAGCGGCCTGCCGGCATCCGTCTGCAGAGTGACCGCATAAAGCCAGGCCGGCCGGGGCTCGAAGTTCCCGTCCCGCACGCGGCCCGCCATCCGCCAGGCCACGGACGCCCCGGGCAGGCGCTCGTTCCAGCTTCCGACGGTGGCGCGGGCGGCGGCCGGTGGTCCGTCCGCATATCCCAGCCCGAACACCGCCTCCCCTGCCGTATCCGCCGAGGCCGCCAGAACGTGAACCCTGGAGCAGTTGACGGCGCCGAACGTCACGCTCTGCCCCTTCGCGGCGACGGCGTTCATCCGGCCCGGGCCTTTGGGAGGGTAGCGGAAGCTGATCCGGCGCAGGCCGGGATCCCCGCCGGCCGGTTCCTCGACGAACAGCCCCGCGGCAAACAGGTCGCTCGGGGAAGGGTTCGGGGTGACCAGGGGCGGCATCAGATGCGCCGCGAGGGCGGCCCCCGATGAATCGAAGCTCCCCCCGTCGAGCGGGTCCTCTGAGGCGATCACGTCCGCATCGAACGCGCCCGAGAGATCCACGAATTCCAGCGCCGGCCCGTCCACCGTGACGACGTGGGTGAAGGCGCCGTCGCTGCGGAAACGGTCATCGGGAAGGAGCGCACCCTGCAGAGCGCCCTCCATCTCCCAGCGCACGACGTACTGGCCGGGATGCGCCGGCGGCCGGAACTCCACGGGAACGCTGAGGCTCTCGCCCGGCCGGATACCGCGCTTCATTTTGCCCTCGCCCGCCTCCGGCTCCAGAAGCACGCCGTCCAGGGAGTAGAGCCGTGCGACAAGGCGGCCGGCGTCCCGCCAGACGGCCGTCCCCGTGTTCTTCACCTCGATGGCGAAGCGGACGGGCGTCCCGTAGGCGCAGGCAAGGATCGGGACGTCCGGGGGCCTGAGCGAGGCTCCCCTGCAGGCGCGGACCAGAGGGACAACAGCGGAAGCCCGCGCCCCGGATTCGACTCCCTGCCGCACCACAGCCGCCTCCAGACGAACCGGCAGAGCATCCTCCTCCGGACCCGGAGAGATGGCGCGGCCCGAGCCGTCCCGCACCGGGAAGGAGATCGGCACTTCCACGATCCTTCCGGGCTGGACTTCGGAGGCAAGCGGGAGGGCGATGCTGGCGAGCCTTGCGGCATCTGCGGCGCGCTCCAGCAGGACCAGCACCTGGACGTCGCCGCCCGGTTTCCAGCTATCGGTGCCGTCATTGCGCACGGTGACGGTGGCGGAGGCCGTCTCTCCAGACATCAAGGCGGCGGGCAGAGACAGGTCCAGGACGGAACCCGCGAAGGCGGGCGGAGCGCCGACACGCACCGGCACGGCCAGGGGCCGCCCTCCCCGCGCTGAAAACGGCCGCCCGTCCGGGCCCAGCAGGTCGAAGACCAGCAGCCAGTCTCCCTCGGGCAAAGGATCGCGGTCGGTGTCCGCCGCCGCGACGCCGACGGTGAAGGTGCCCACGGCCCCGATGCCGACGTCCCGCTGCAGCGGCACCGTGAAGAGGCCTCTGGAGTACAGCCGCCCGCCCTGATACCAGCGATAGGACAGCTGGATGCGGTCCGCCGCCCTCCACGAGCGGGCTCCGCAGTTGCGGACCGTCACGCGCGCCGCGCTGACCGCTCCCGGCGCGATGACCGGAGCCACCGACGCGGACAGGAAGGTTGCGGAGAGCTCGGCTCCGCCGCGGAAGCGAAGAGCCTCGAGGGCGTTAGCGTCGGCCGCCAGGTAGCCCCATTCCGAAGTGGCACAGACGGCGCTGCCGTCGCTGAAGTCGTTGAAAGTGCACACGACGACCCAGTCCGGTTTCGCGGCGGTCAGCGAGGCCCACCCCCGGCGGAGCGTGTCCTGCCCCCGATGGTCCAGGTAAGCGCCCGGCCGCACGAACCCCGGCGTGATGGAACCGATGCGGATCCAGCCCTCTCCGCCGGGCGCGGCCGCCCACCCCTCTCCGTTGAACGGGTCCGGAAGCACTCCGTCCACTCCCGCCGAGCCGGGACCGCCGATCCAGAGCAGCGAACGCCCGAACTCCTCCCGCGCCTGAGCCTCGCAGGAGGCGCGAACCTCGTCCGTGAGTTGAAGCGTCCCGCGCACGAAAACCGGCAGGCACGCCCGGCCGCCGCGCGACTCCGGCAGGCGGACCTCCGCCCGCTGAGAGACGGGGATCTGCCGGTAGAACGCCGCCGCAGCCTGCCACAGCTTCAGGGCATCGGCCGGAGCGTCTGGTTCCGCCACGATCAGCGGGGCGGCCCGCGGCGCGCCCTCGGCGCGGGACGCCTCCGCCATCGCCAGCGACAGAGCCATCACGTCCGCATCCGGCAGGGAGGCACCGGCGGGAATCCGGACGAGGAGCGCGTCGAAGCCGGCGCGCAGCGCATCCCTGATCTGCTTACGGTGCCACTCCACGCTCAAGGCGCCTGTCCACGGCCCCACCCCGCCGAACGGCCGGGTGACCAGACCCCCCGGGGGGCGCGTTCCGAGGGGGTCCGGAAGGTATTCCGCAAAGACCAGCGACTCGACCGGAATGTCCCGGAAGATCCGCACCGCTTCCGCGAGAGGCGGCTTCTGAAGCTCCAGAACGCCTTTTTCGGGGTATTCCCCGGGCGAGATCCGGCCGTCAATCACCGGCGGGCGCATAGCCACCCGGTTGACCACCACGCGCCCCTGGCTTCTGGCAAGCAGCGGCTGAACCGGCCCCCGCAGCCAAAGCTCCAGCCAGAGCGAGGGTTCGTCCAGGCTCCCCGCCTGTCCGGCGTCCGGGGAAAGGCTCACGAAACCCCTGTGCTCCCCCGCCAGCCAGACGGCGGCGTTGAAGCGAAGCGAGGTCCCGACGTCCGCCTCCACGCCCAGCTCCTTCCAGGGGACGGCCAGTTCCACGCTGTAGCCCACATCGTCGTCCTGGTCGTCGTTCAGGGTGCCATTGCGCTGAACGGAGTACTTGAACGTGGTGATGGGGACGAGCTTCCACGCGCCGCTGTCGCCTCTGGAGAACCCGGCGCCGCCCGCCGCGCTGACCACCATCCGGAACGTGCTGGAACCGATGCCTTCAGCATCTGCGCGGTCTGTGTGGAAATACACGGCCACCGCGTCGTCGCCGGCGTCGACCGGCGCGTTCGGGAGGCGGGAAGCACCCTGAATATCGGGGTCGTTGACGTCAAATGCGGCGTAGAAGAACGCGGAATCCCAGGCGGTGAAGATGCGGACCCGGTCGGTCCGCGCGCGCGCCAGCGCCGGGTGGGCCGCCGCCAGCAGGGCTAACGCCAGCAGGACGGCGGCAGGATGCTTTCTGTATCTCATTCCGGCCCCATCATCCCACGCTCACAGCCGAAGGAAGCGACTTCACGAAGTCGGCGATCCGGCTGGCAGCCTCTTCGATCCGGTCGATGGCGGTGGCGTAGGAGGCCCGCACATACCCCTCTCCGCACTCCCCGAAGGCGCTGCCCGGCACCACCACCACCCGCTTTTCATACAGAAGCCGCTCCGCGAACTCCTCGGAGCTCAGCCCGAAACCTTTGACGGACGGAAACGCGTAAAAGGCGCCCCCCGGATCCATGCACGGCATCCCGCAGTCGTTGAAGCGCTTTACGATGAGCCTGCGCCGGCGGTTGTACTCCTCGCGCATCTCCCTCACGCTGTCCTCTCCGTCGCGAAGCGCCTCGATGGCGGCTTTCTGGGCTGTGATGGGCGCGCAGAGCGCGACGTACTGATGGATCTTCATCATCGCCTCGATGACGTCCGGCGGCCCCGCCGCGTATCCGATGCGCAGGCCCGTCATCGCATACGATTTGCTGAACCCTCCCAGCAGGATGGTGCGCTCGTAGGCTCCTTCCAGAGAGGGAACGCACACGTGGGGCTGGCGGTACACCAGACGGTCGTAGATCTCGTCAGAGACCACGAAGATGTCCGCCTCCCGCGCGATGTCCACGATCTTCTGGAGCGTCCCCCGGTCCGCCACGGCTCCCGTCGGGTTCGAGGGGAACGCCAGCAGCACCGCCTTGGTCCGCGGCGTCAGGGCTGCCCGGAACTGCTCCGGCGCCGGGACGAACCCCTGCTCCACCGTCGTGGGCACATGGACGGGGACGCCGTGGGAGAACGAGACGCACGGGCCGTAGGACACGTAGCAGGGGTCGAAGATGACCACCTCGTCGCCCGGATCCAGGATGGCACGGAACACGAGATCCAGCGCCTCGCTGACCCCCACCGTCACCAGCACCTGGTTCACCGGCGAGTAGCTGACCCCGTAGAGGCGTTCCAGATGCCGGCAGATCAGCTCCCGCAGCTCCAGCATCCCCCAGTTGGAGGTGTAGTTGGTGTGCCCCCTCTCCAGCGACCAGATGCAGGCCTCGCGCATGTTCCAGGGCGTGGCGAAGTCGGGCTCGCCGACCCCCAGCGAGATGACATCGGACATCTCGGCCACGATATCGAAGAACTTGCGGATGCCCGATGCCCGGACACCCTGAACGTGTCTGGCAACACTCAACATGGGTGCGAAGCCTCTTCAGCCCCGGCTGCGCGCGCGGGGAAAGGGATGCGGGCCACGGCGGCCGTCACGGAGTGACGGCCAGACGATGGTCTTCCTCCGCCTCGGCGAAGATCTCGCGGTCCTCCTTGTAGCGCCTGAGCACAAAGTGCGTGGCGGTGGACTGGACCCGGTCGATGGTGGCCAGCTTGTCGTAGACGAAGTTCGCCACCTCCTGCATCGTCGAGCCCTGCACCATCACCCGCAGGTCGTGGTCCCCGCTGACCAGATAGACCGCCGTGACCTCGGGAAACCGGTAGATCCGCTCGGCCACATCGTCGAAGCCGAACCCGCGGGTGGGGGTCACCTTGACGTCGATGAACGCGAAGACCCGTTCCTCACCCGCCTTGTCCCAGTGCACCACGGCCTTGTAGCGCCGGATGATGCCGTCCTCCTCCGCCTTGCGGATGATGGCTTCAATTTCGTCCACGGGCCGGCCCAGCATGTCCGCCACCTGCGCCGCCGTCAGCCGTCCGTCCTTTTCGAGGATTCTGAGGATCTCGTGAAGGTCTTTCAAGTCCGGTCAGTGAGTCTCCCCGGGGGTGATATCGCTGCTCAATATAGCGCAGAGCCCCCCCTCTGTCAAACGGTGCCGCGCCCGCGTGCCGCGCCGTCAAAGCTTCTGCTCCGCTTCGTCGTCCTCCTCCGGCCGGATGGAGGGGTTCCAGGTCTGCACGATGCGGCAGGCGCTTGCGTCGCCGTACACGTTCACCGCCGTGCGGAGCATGTCCAGGGGCCGGTCTATGGCCAGAAGCAGGCCGATGCCGGTCAGCGGAAGCCCCACAGCCGTGAGCACCAGCGCCATGGTTACCAGCCCGGCGCTCGGGATGCCCGCCGCGCCCACCGCCGCGAGCATGGCCGTGAAGGCCACGATGACCTGTTGCCCGAAGCCGAGCTCCACCCCGAACGCCTGCGCGAGGAAAAGCACGGCGCTCGCTTCGTACAGGGCGGTTCCATCCATGTTCGCCGTGGCCCCCACAGGGATGACGAAGCTCGAGATGCGCCGCGAGACGTTCATCTCCCGTACGACCGACAGGGTGACCGGAAGGGTGGCGCTGGAGCTCGCCGTGCTGAACGCCGTCGTCAGAAAGGGGACCGAGCGGCGCAGGAACTCCAGCGGAGGGTAACGCCCCGGCCTCCACACCAGCAGCGTCAGGACGCCTGAATGGATCAGCAGTCCCGCCGCCACGCAGAAGGCGAACTTGCCCAGGCTTCCCGCAAGCGTGACCAGGTAGTCGGGAGTCTGGATGGCGATGAAATACGCCAGAAGCGCGCCAACCCCCAGCGGGGCGAGCGACATCACCCATCCGATGAGCACGTAGACGATCCCGCTCAGCCCCTCGAAGAACTGAAGCACCGGATGGGCCCGTTCGTGGCCGAGCCTGAGGATGGCAAGAGCGGTCAGGATGGTGAAGAAGAGCATCCCCAGCACGTCGAAGCGCGCCATGGCCTCCACCGGATTGGAGGGCACGATGCGAAGGACCAGGTCGGCCACGGTGGGCGGGCTCTCGGCCAGCCCGGTCCCTCCGGCGGCCGCCCGAAGATCCAGGGCGTCTCCCGGACGGACGATGTTGACCAGCGCCAGCCCGATGCCGCAGGCGATCAGCATGGTCACCGCATAATAGGCCACCGTCTGCCCCCCGATGCGCCCCATCTTCTGCAGGTCCCCCAGACTGGCCACCCCGATGAGCACCGTCGAGACGATGAGGGGCACGATGAGCATCTTCAGCAACCGCAGGAAAAGCTCTCCCGCCACGTAACAGACGCGCGTGGGGGCGGACACAAGGGTGACGCCGCGCCGTTCCTTCACCCTCAGAGTCTCCACCGGAATGCCGAGCGCGCCGGAGATGCGCCCGGCCGCCTCGCGCAGGCTGAGCCCGGCCAGCGCCACCGGCCGGCCGTCCGGAAGCCGCACGCTGCCCGCCGTCTGCTCCTTCTCCAGCCAGGCCTTCCCCCGCTCCCCTGACTGTGTCAGGACGTCGAGAGTCTTCTCCGGCCGGCTGGTGCCGGCGACCTCCAGGGGGAGGGTGGTGCCATCCCGCAGCCGGGCCTCCAACCGGTCGCCGGGCTGGATGCCCACCGGGAAGAAGCGCATGAGGAGCAGACCGGCCGCGCAGCCGGCCAGCATCCCGAGCAGGATCCGGATGGTCAGCCTGTTGGTGTTCATGGGCGAAAAACGCCGCAGGATGGCCTCCCGCCGGCGGGAAACGGGGGCGCCGGGCGCGGCGGGCTCAGCAGGGCGCGATCTCCGCCAGAAGGACCCTGCGCGCGGTCTCCAGCATCTCCTCCGGCACGAAGAGAGCCACCCTCCGGAAGACGGGCTCCATCATCGCCGCCAGCTCATCCGCAGCCGCGGCTCGCTCCAGCCTGCAGGGAATTCCGGAGAGCTCCAGCCGGGCCGCCAGGATGCGCATCCACTGCGCATCGGCCGATTCCGTCAGCAGAGCGCCACGGATACAGCGCCGGTCCGTTGTGATGCCGGACTCGCACCCGCAGCATCCGTCCAGTCGCGCGGCGGGAATGCCGCCGCACACGGAGCAGGTTCGCATCTCATCCTCCCTGACGAAGCATTCCCGTAGCCCCGCCGCCCCGCGGGCGGTGGAGCGGACGCCTCATGCGCCGGGTGCCGGGGAACGCCGGCCCCTGCCGGATGGTTCTTCGAGCTTGGCCCGTTCGCCTTCCTCCCGCGCCTTCCCCGGACGAGGAGTGCGGCCGGAGAGCGCGTTGACCACTTCCCTGAACTGCTCCACGTCGCCAAACTCCCAGTAGACCGACGCGAAGCGGACGAACGCCACCTGATCCAGTTCGCGCAGCTTTTCGATGACCAGTTCGCCGATCTCCCGGGAGCTCACCTCGCGCGTCGGGCGGCTCCGGAACAGCATCTCGATCTCGTCAACGGCGCGCTCCAGGTCCTCGGTGCTGACCGGCCTCTTCTCGCACGCGGTGCTCATCCCCTTCAGGATCTTGCGGCGGTCGAACGGCTCGCGGCTCTGGTCCTTCTTGATGACCACCAGCTGGCGCTCCTCGATCTCCTCGAAGGTGTTGAAGCGGCCCTGGCAGCGAAGGCATTCCCTGCGGCGTTTGATGGATTCGCCGTCCTTGACGGTCCGCGAGTCCAGCACGCGGTCTTCCTGGTGCCCGCAGTAGGGGCATTTCATGGTGGGTTCGCCCTTCGTCCTGAATGGCTTGCGGCAATCTGAGGCTACGGTAACACGGAGCGGAGGGCCCTGTCAACCACTGGCAGCCTTCTGTGCTCCGCCGGGAACAATAACCCCGCATCTTTCCCGCACGCGCCCGGGTATGGTAAAATTTCTGCGGTCCGGGAGCGAACCGGTGCCGGCCGGCGCCCCGGCCGCTTCTCCAGATATAGAAAGTTGGCAGGTAGTCGACGATGACACTTCTCCGCAACAGGCGCCCGCGAGCGATGGCGCGCGCGCTGTCCGGGCGCGTCCTGTTCATTCTGCCAGGCCTTCTGACCCTGTGCCTTGCCGGCGGGCCGGCCGCAGCGTTCTTCATTTCGCAGTTTCCCACCGTGAACGCGGACGTCGTGGTGGCCGACGGCACCACCGTCTATACCGTTACGATGTCCGCCACACACCCCTTCGGGCACTCGAAGATCGAGTGCCTCCGGATGCTTTTCAACTACACCCAGGCCGGAGGCGACCGCAGCAAGGGCCGCGGCTACCTGGCCTGGGCCATCAATGACAGCGAGATCACCCGCTACGGCGGCACGTGGACATCACAAGCCGCTGAAGGCGGGGGGCGATGGGGATACCGCCTCGACGCGTGGGGAGGCGATACCTACATCGAACCGCTGTCCTGCTCCGTGACCCGCAGCGGGCTGGCGGACGGCGGAGACGGCACCGTCACGGTAACGTGGTCTTTCAAGGCGAAACCCGCCTGGGCCCGCAACCCGCTGATCAACTCGGCCGACGCGTGGGCTCAGGCAGCCGGCAGCATCCTGGGGTGGCAGGCCAACCCGGCCGAGCTTGTGGTGACCGGAGCCCCCTGTTCCTCGACCACTCCGGCGCCCCGGGCCGTTCAGGTGTCCGAACCGGGCGCCACGGGCTTCACCATCTCCATCCATCCAGACGATCCGTCCGGGCTTCTGTACCTCATCCGGGTGGAGCCTTCCGAGCACGTGCGGGCCTACGTGCAGGAGGACGGCACAATCGGGCCGATCCCGGTCTGGCGGACGCGGGAGCAGTGGCAGGGCACCCGGGTCCAGGGGCTCTGGAACGAGACACCCTACACGTTCCGGGCTCGAGCAGTCGCCCCTGGCGACGTTGAGTGTCCGTCCGAATACGGTCCTGCGGCGGGCGGCACCACACTGCGCCAGACGCTGCGGCTCGAGCTGGGGCGGCAGAACACCGCGATGAGGCGGGGAATCTGCGGGATGGCCACGAATGTCACGATCATCCCGTCCCTTCAGGCAGGCTACGCGCGTCAATGGGATCTGACGCGGACGACCTCGGTGCGCGGGCCGGCCGGCGGTCTGGACGCGGACACCTATAACTGGAAGGATATGAGCGGCACCTGGGTGGGCCACACGGGCAACCCCGGACCCAACGACCTTACGACGCTCGAGTGGCTCCGCCTGGCGCGGGACTACCAGAGCACTCCGGTCATTACCGCAAACTCCCGCGGCATCGGGCCGCTGGCATCTTCGGGAAACTGCCGGTTCTACTACACGGACACTCGCGACGAGACGATCGCGCGGCTGGCGGGCGACTGGGTCCGCTACGTGAACCACATCCTGCGTGTCTACCGGCAGGGGGACGTTCTGCCGCCGGCCGATCAGGCCATCCTGGACTCCATCACCTGGCCCGGTCGCCCGAAACTGCTGGCTCCGGGAGAGCCCCCCACCCCGCGGGTGGACTACTGGGAGATCGGCAACGAGCCCGAGATCGGAATGCCATACTGCTACGCCAGCGGACCGATCGTCGCCCAGGCGCCGGCGGAGTACGCCAGGGTCTACAAAGCGATGGCGCAGGCCATGCTCGCGGCAGATCCCAACGTCAAGCTGGGGCCGTGCATCACCACGGTGCTGCCCGGGCAGGCTCACGGCTGGCTGGAGGCGGTCCTCGCGGATCCCGCATGCCCGGTGCACTTCATCGCCTATCACCCTTACGGGTTCCTGTTCTATTACGCGGCCAACTACGGCGACACCCCCTCTTCCGCCGAGCGTGGCCTGCGGGATACGAAGAAGACGCTGGTGGACACCTTCAACGGCGTGAGGGAGAAGATCGCTGCGAGCGGCAGGAACCCGGCCAGCATCGAGCTTCTTGCCACGGAATGGAATGTCAGCCACTGGAGATGGGACGGCTCCACCCAGATCCGTCGGCAGGCTCACGCTCTGGGCGTCGCCGAGACGCTCCTGACCCTCGCGGAGCAGGGGATCAAGTTCGCCCATTACTGGTTCGGCCCCTCCACGCCAGACGGCACGGAAACGCCCGGCTACAAGATGTTCAAGAAGGCGATCGAACTGTGGGGCGACCGCTTCATCGCGAGCTACAGTGATGGATACAACTTCCGTGCCTATCTGACCTGGCGCTCCGACACCAGCGAGCATGTTCTCTGGTTCCTGAACTTCTCGGAGCAGAAGGACAAGGTCATCGAGTTCGTGCTGCCCGACATCGGGACCGTCTCGCAGATCACGATGCACCGGCTGCAGAACGTGAACGGCACGACCAGTCTGTTCGACCGGAACGACCCGCCGGCCAGCAGTCCTCCGGTGGTCGACTGGATCGTGACCGACCTGACAGGCCAGCTCGACCCGCGCGGCTTCACGATGGTGTTTCCGCGCGCCACCGTGACGGCGCTGGTGCTGAAACAGCCGCACGTCCGGGACCTTCCGCTGTACACGCCGTTCACTGCGAGCAACCTGATTGTTTCGGCGGCCTACCCCTCCGAAGGGTATTTCTACGCCCAGACGCCGGACCGCAGCTGGGGCATCCGCGTCCAGGGACCGGCATCGGGACTGGCGCCCGGAGACCGGGTGACGATCAGTGGCGTGATGTCCGTCCGGACGTTCCAGAACATCCCCTCCGAACGTCAGATCGCCTCCGCCACGGTGACGAAGACCGGAAGCGGCCCGGCGCCCGAGCCGCTGGTGATGAACTGCCGGAGCGTCGGAGGGGGGCCTTTCGCGGGAACGCCGGGCGTCCGGGACGGCACGGGGCTGAACAACATCGGCCTGCTCGTCACCATCACGGGCGAGGTGAAGCAGATCATCGGCAGCTTCATCCACGTGGATGACGGAACCGGAGTGAAGGACGTGCCCGGGCGGATCGGCGTGCTGGTCCGGGTCCCGTCCACGTCCGGTCTCTCGGTGGGGGATATCGTCCGGGTGACCGGCGTGATCGAAGGCAGCATCCCGCTCGGGTGGACCCAGAACCGCCGCTACATCCGCGCGAGGACGGCCAGCGACATCGCGGTGCTGGTGGACAGGTAACCGGTCCGCGGGGCGCCTCCGAGCCGGGTCCTGCCCTCCGGGCCGGAGGCGCCTCCGCACAATCGCTCAGAGGACGGGCAGACGCGGCAGCACCGGCACCGCCGCCGCAGCGTCAGGGAAGGAGAATGTCCACATCGTCCGCCGGGGTCTCGCTTTGGAACAGAACCGTTCCCCTGTGGACGGCCCGTTTCAGCCCGGCGCCGGAGATTCGCACCGGCCTGCCGTCCTCGGTCCGCAGGACCACCGCCTCTCCCTCCAGCAGAACACCGGCCGCCTGGATCCTTCTGGGGCCGGCGCGGCTGACGAGCACGTAGTCCGTGCTGGCTCCCGCCGTGACGGCAAGGGCCGTGACATACGGCGTCGAGGCCAGCAGCCTGACGTCCACCGCGGGAGCGTCCGCTCCCCGGAACGGATACAGGACAAGGTCGAACACCGCCGGCAGGTTGCCCGACCGTGAGTATCGCCAGCCGGTGGACTCCACCTCCTGTGTGCCTGCGGCGACGGCCCCTCCGCCCCGGGCGATGAAGAACTTCCTGGGCTGGGAGACCAGTCCCGCGGGCGATGCCGGGACCATCAGGAGGTTCCCGCCGCCGGCGTAGGACGTGCGCACGGACTTCGTTGCCGGATCCTCCAGCAGGCCGGCATCCTCGTTGAAGTTCCAGTTCTGGTCGCAGGTCCGGCTGCCCGAACCGGTGAGAGTGTCATTCACCACCCAGTAATCGGGCTTGACGAAAACGATGCTCCTGCGGTGCTCCACTCCCTCGTAGCCCCGGTACGAGGCCATCAGGAAGTCCATTCCTCCGTTGGATGCCCAGCGGTCAATGCTGCCCCCGCGCGGAGGCTGGTTCTGGCCGTCCACGCAGACGGTGTTATGATAGGCGGTCTGCACGTAGCGGGCGCCTTCCTCCCGCTCGTAGCTCTTGATGCCCGGATCGATGAGGAGTGGCCGCCCGTAGGCGTAGAGGGTGAAGCTGAGATAGTCGCGGTGCCCGTGGCTGGCGTGGCTGGCCTTGAACACGAGATGGCGGGCGTCTTCGTAGGCTTCGCCGGGAACCGCGTAGGGGCTTCGCATGACAGCCCAGGCTCCGTCCGGGAACAGCGCCGAGGCACGCTCCGGAGGGACTCCTTCCTTCCCCCGGCTGAGGATGTAGCGAATATCCTCGCGCCGGAAATACTCCATACTCTCCGGCAGGATGTACGGATGCGTGCCGCGGCAATCCCCGATGGCGGGCATGATGCCATTGGGCTGGGTGATCGCGCCGAGGAAGTCCTGCACCCGGTCCATCCTGCGGAGCACTTCGGGATCCACCGTCAGGCCCGCCGCCTCCAGAGCCTTCAGCGTGGAGAGCATCCCCGCATAGGCCATACAGATGTAGCCCGGCGCGTCCTCCATCTCCTTGCCGTCCGGGTGAATGTCGCGCAGGACGTTCTTCTGGAACCCGTCCCGCCCGAACTGAAGCCACTGTCTCTGGTCCTCGAACTCCGGGAAGTCGAGCGCGAGCTTCATCACGTGGGAGGTGATGGTGGAGAGCCAGTTCCCTCCGCTGATGGTGTCGTGGCTCAGGTAGTTGCCGTGTTCCCAGAGCGAGTAGAGATAATTCGCCCAGACCTCGTCTTCCAGGCCTGCGGCGGAGGTGATGAGAGGGAATCCCTCGCGCAGCCACCCCAGGCGCATGGCCGAGTCCAGGGTCCTCCAGGTGGGCGCGTCGGCGTAGATGGTCTCGGGAGGGCAAGGGTTGGCGGAGAGCCAGTCGTAGAACACGGCGCGGAAGTGATCGCGCCAGCGCGGCTGGCCGGTGTTGTAGTAGGCCATCAGGGGATAGGCGAGCATGCGGCCACGGTTGAGGAAGTTCTTGTACTCGTACCAGTCGCGGGTCTCCTGGTAGCTCCAGTCGATCGGGACCTTCTCGCCGCGCGGACCCGCGGCGTACTCCTCGGCTGCGCTCAGGTCGGCGTTCGGGTCGGGGGGGCTGGCGGGCTTCAGGCGGCCCGCAAAGTAGGCTCGCAGAGCGGAGGCGGCGGAGCTCCAGTCCCGGGCCTCCACCGCCGCGTAGTAGTCTTCGAGACCGGGCACGTCCGGACGGATGCGGGCGGCAAGCAGCTCCATCACCTCCGGCAGAGGCGGCACGGTGTGACCTTTGTAGATACGCACTGAGTGCACCAGAGCGCCCTCGTCGCCGGTTCCAAGGTCGAACCGGATCCAGCGCGCCCTGCACTCCGGAAGGCGGATGACCTGGAAATGCCCCACCTTCTCCCGCTCGCAGACTGTCCGGAAAGGCCCCTCCGGTCCTGCGCTCGACACGCTGATGACCAGACGCTTCGCATTCCGGGGCTCGTTGTAGCCCACGGAGCCGAACTCGACGCGGTCGAAGACGCGCTCCTGGCCAAGATCCACGACAAACACCTGCTCCTGCCGGACGGGCGCAAAGCTGAACGACCCCTTGCTGATAGGCCCATCGCTCAACAGGGCATTCGGATCCGAGCCGGCCTCGAGCCGCGCGGCCGTGGAAACGCAGGCTCCGAGCTTCGCGGAAAGGTAGTTTGTGGGCCAGGCCCCAGCGCAGACCGCCGCGAGCATCAGCCCCAGAGTGAAAACAGGCACCAGATCGATCTGACGCATCATAGCCCCGGCAGCTCTCCCCTGAGACCTTCCACCTCGTGAAGCCTCTTCGCGGCCCAGCGGTCTCACTCCTGCCGGGCGCCGCCCGGCAGAAGCCCGCGCGGGAGCCTCGCCGCCCCGCCCCGCCGCGCCGGCGGCCGCCAGACTCCGGCGGCGGGAAGGGATACCGGCGGGCGATGTGGAACCGAAGTAACCGGTCCCGCATCCCGCGTTCAGACGGGCGGCGGGCCGGAAGCGAATGATGGAGCAACACACGAACACCACCCGGAGCCCCTGGCTCTTCGTCCCCACCCTGTATTTCATGCAAGGCGTCCCCTACGTCGTCATCGTGAACGTCTCGGCGGCGATGTACACTTCCCTGGGGATTCCCGCCGCCGAGATGGGCCTGTGGACCAGCCTGATCACCCTGCCGTGGGTGCTGAAGATGCTGTGGGGCCCGCTGGTGGATACCGTCAGCACCAAGCGGAACTGGGTGGTCATCACTCAGGGCCTGCTTCTTGCCGGATTCGTGCTGGTGGCCCTCGGGGTGAAACTGCCGAACTTCTTCGTGGTCACGCTGGCCGTGTTTTTCGTGATGGCGTTCCTGTCGGCGACGCACGATATCGCCGCGGACGGCTACTACCTGCTGGCCATGGACCGGAAGGACCAGGCGTTCTTCGTGGGCATCCGCTCGACCGCGTACCGTCTGGCGATGATCTTCGGCAACGGCGCGCTGGTGGTGCTGGCGGGCCGCCTGGCCAGCACGCACGGATTCTCCGTGGCGCAGGGATGGATGGCCGCTCTGCTGGCGGGAGGAGCGCTTTACGGGCTCTTCTGGCTCTACGGCCTGTGGGCCATGCCCAGGCCCGCCGGCGACGTGCCGGGGGGCGGGCGCAACAGGGGAGACGCCATTCCCTTCCTGGAAGCGTTCGTCACCTATTTCCGCAAACCGCGCATCCTGGCGATCCTGGCGTTCATCCTCCTCTACCGGGCGGGAGAGTTCATGATCGTGAAAATGACCCCGCCGTTCCTGCTGGAGACCGGTCCGGAGGGCAACCTGGGGTTCACGACCGATCAGTACGGGGTCATCTACGGGACTTTCGGCATCCTGGCGCTGCTGATCGGGGGCATCCTCGGAGGGATGGCCATTGCCCGCTGGGGACTCAGGAAGTGCCTGTGGCCTATGGTCCTCGCCATGAACGTGCCCTGTCTCGGATATGTATGGGCGGCCATCGAGCTGCCCGGGGCGCCCGGACTGTTGAAGCTGGCGGGGACCTACGCCGTGGTGATTATCGATCAGTTCGGATACGGCTTCGGGTTCGCCGCCTACATGGTGTTCCTGATGTACGCCTCGCAGGGGTCCCGCTACCAGACCTCCCATTACGCGATCTCAACGGGGCTCATGGCGCTCGGGGCGATGGCTGCAGGAAGCCTGAGCGGATACCTTCTCGAATGGCTCGGATTCGTGAAGTTCTTCATCGCCTGCTGCGTCCTGACCATCCCCGGGATGCTGACCCTGCTGTTCATCCCGCTGTACGATCAGGAGCAAAGCGAGGCGCGGGAGCTGTCGCGGCTGGCAAAGGAGGAGAAGGCTGCCCGGCGCCGGTGATGCGGCGGCATTCATCGACGCGATCAAGCAGATGGCGGATTCTCATGCCTGTTGATTTTCCCTTTCCCTCTTGACCCGGCACCGCTGCCGGACGTAGCATAGAGGCTGCCTGACGCGCCGGACGCACGCTCGCCTGTCAGGAACGCGGGCAGACGGGTCCAAAAGCGCGGGAGAGGGGGTCTGCCTTGCGAATCACATCACTGCTCGTGACAGCGGCGGCAACCGCCGCCTGTCAGCTTCCGGCATCTTGCGCGGTCTTGTATGTGTCCCCGGCCGGCAACAACTCCGCCGACGGCCGTTCCTGGGCGTCCGCCAAACGCACCATCTCGGCGGCGGCCTCGGCAGCCGCCTTCGGCGACGAGATCTGGGTGGCGGCAGGCACATACACGACGCCCGTCGCTCTGCGGAGCGGTGTGGCGGTCTACGGAGGGTTCGCGGGCACAGAGAGCACGCGCAACGAGCGGGACCCGGCCGCCAACCCGGTCTTTCTCACCGTGCCCGGCCCGCAGCCGGCTGTTACCTTTTACAACAACGCTTCGGTGCTCACCCGGCTGGACGGCCTGAGGATCACCGGCTGCGGAGGCGACGCCATCCGGGCGCCGGAGGGAATGCCCTCCATCCACGGGTGCGAGATCACGGGGAACGCGGGGGCCGGCATCGTCTGCGAGATGGGCTCTCCGGCGGTCGTGCGATGCCGGATCAGCGGCAATGGCGGGGCGGGCGTAGTCTGCCACACCTACGCGTCGCCGGCCCTCTCTCTGTGCACACTGGCGGGCAACCGAGGCGGAGGGGTTGTCTGCGCGGGGGAGTCTGCTCCCGTGGTGGACCGCTGCTTCATCCGCGACAACGGCTCCGGCGGAATTCTGAGTACGGCGTCCTCTCCCGTGGTTCAGGGATGCGTGATATCCGGGTCGGCAGGCCCGGGCGTTTCCTGCCGGGAAGGCTCGGCCGCCGTGCTGATCAATAACACGGTGGCCGCGAACTCCGGGGCCGGACTGGAGCTGGAGCCCGGCGCACGGGCGGCGAACAACATCGTGGCGTTCAACGCAAGCGGAATCGTGATCCCGCCGGGCGCGGAAGCTCCCGCGCTGGTGAGAAACTGCGTGTTCGGGAACACTGCCGGGGACTATATCGGGATGGCGCCTCCCGCCGGGGACCTGCGGGCGGACCCTCAGTTCGTGGCGCCCGGCTCGGGCGACTTCAGGATCCGTCCGTCCTCTCCCTGCCGGGACGCGGGAGATGACGCGTCCGTCAGCAACCTCCCTTCGGACATAGAGGGGCGGGCGCGGCGCATCGGAGCGGCCGTGGACATCGGCGCCTACGAACTGGACGGGACCGCGGCGGCGGTCTCAGGTATCCCGGACGTGCGCAGGGCTCCGCCCGGAACCTCCGCGGAAGGAGTGCGCGGGGTTGTGAGCGCGGCGTGGAGCGGGGTGTTCTATCTCCAGAAGGAGGACCGCGCCTGCGGCATCCGGGTGGAACAGGCCGGACACGCGCTCGCGCCGGGCGACCGGGCGTCTGTCTCCGGCACGGCCGGCGTGACCGGGACGGGAGAGGTCTGCCTGCTTGCTTCGTCCAGCATCCGCGAAGGCACGGCTGCCATCCGCGCGGTGGGGGTTTCCGGGAAAGCCCTCCGCGCAGGGCGGGGCGTGGGCCCGGACGGGCTGCTGGTCCGCATCGCGGGGCGCGTGACGCACCGGGATGCAGCGGCCGGCAGCTTCACGGTGGACGACGGATCGGAGCTCAGGGACCGGAGCGGTCATCCGGGCGTGCGCGTGTCCTGCCCCGGGCTGCCGGTGCCGGCGGCGGGCGCGGCCGTCGTGGTGACGGGAGCGCTTTCCCTGGAACAGGCCGGAGGGCAGCCGCGTCCGCTGATCCTCCCGCGCAGCGCGCAGGATATCGTGAGCGTGTCACCCTGACCGGTCCGGCCGCGCCGCCGGTAGACCTGCACTGCGCCTTTATGCTAGACTCCGTCTTGCACTATCTTCAGGAGGAGCCACGGTTGGCGACCATCACTGCCAGAGAGCGTGTCCGCGGGCTGGTCCCCTACGTCGCCGGGAAACCCATCGAAGAGGTCCAGCGCGAGCTGGGAATCACGGACATCGTCAAGCTCGCATCGAACGAAAGCCCCCTGGGTCCCTCACCGAAAGCGCTGGAAGCGGCGCGAAGGGCGCTGGAGAACATCCGGATGTATCCGGAGGGATCCTGCTACGTGCTGCGTCAGGAGCTGGTGAAGCATCTGGGCGTCGAGCCGGAGATGCTGATGTTCGGGAACGGCTCGGACGACCTGATCCACTGTCTGGGGCTGGCGTATCTGGATCCGGAAGACGAAGTGGTGACCGCCGCTCCCACTTTCGTCCAGTACCGCGCTGCAGCGCTGCTGGCCGGATGCAGGCTGCACGAGGTGCCGCTGAAGGACTACCGCTACGACCTGGACGCCCTGGCTGACTGCTTCAACGAGCGCACCCGGCTGGTCTTCATCGCGAACCCGAACAACCCGACCGGCACGATGAACACCCGCGACGAAGTGGAGCGCCTGCTGGACCGGCTTCCGGAGCGGGCGCTGTGCGTGCTGGACGAAGCCTATTACGAATACATCGATCATCCCGAGTATCCCGAGTCGATCGAATACGTGAGGCAGGGGCGGAACGTGGCGGTCCTGCGCACGTTCTCCAAGATCTACGCCCTGGCGGGTCTGCGCGTGGGATACGGCATCGCCGCCCCGGAGGTGGTCCGCGCGGTGGATCAGGTGAGGGAGCCCTTCAACGTGAACACGGTGGCGCAGTATGCCGCCGCTGCCAGTCTGCAGGACCCGGACCAGGTGACCCGCAGCAGGAAGGCGAACGACGAGGGCAAGAAGATGCTCTGCGACGCTTTCGACCGCCTGGGGTTGAAATACGCCCCGTCACAGGCGAACTTCGTGTTCGTGGACCTGGGACGCGACTCGGTGGAAGTGGCGGAGGCGCTGCTGCGCAGGGGCGTGATCATCCGGTCCGGCAAGATCTTCGGAACCCCGACCTGCGCGCGCGTGACGATCGGGCTGCCCGAGGAGAACCGGCGGTTCATCTCCGCGCTGGAGGAGGTCCTCGCCTGACGGGCGGGAGACGGCGCTGAACGTGGGCGAGGGCGGCAGCGGCTTTCTCGTCGGGACGCTGGGGATCGCCGGGGTCGGGTTGATCGGCGGATCCGTGGGGATGGCCGCCCGGCAGCGCGGTCTGGCGGGGCGGGTGGTGGGGATCGGCCGGTCGGAGGAGCGTCTGCGGCTGGCCCGGCAGCTGGGAGCTGTGGACGAGTTCACCACGGACCTGCTGGACGGCGCATCCCGCTGCGACCTGCTTTATCTGGCCACCCCCGTGCTGACGATCATCGAGCAGCTGCGCCGCCTGAGGGAGCTCGAAGGCCACCGCTGCGTGGTGACTGACGGGGGGAGCGTCAAGGGAGCCATCCTGGAGGCGGCGCGGGCCCTGCCGCCGGAGATGCGCTTCGTGGGAGGCCACCCGATGGCCGGCTCGGAGGACGCCGGCGTGGAGGCGGCCAGGGCGGACCTGTTCGAGGGCGCAACCTACGTGCTGACCCCGGCGGACTGGAGCGACACCGGCGCTCTGGAGCTGGTGCGGCGTTTCGCTCAGGCTCTGGGATCGCGGGTGCTGGAGATGTCCGCGGAGACGCACGACCGAATCGTCGCCCGCACCAGTCACCTGCCGCACATCGCTGCCGGAGCCTTCCTGCGGGTGGCACAGGCAGCTGGACGCGGGGTGCGGGATGTCCGGGCGGGCAGCTTCCGGGACCTGACGCGGGTGGCGGCAAGCCCGGCTGCTCTGTGGAGGGACATCTGCTGCGCCAACCGGGGGCCCATTCTGGATGCGCTCCGGCAGTTCCGGGAGCTCCTGGAAGACGCCGAGAGGCTGATCGCGGAGGGGACGCCGGAGGAGATCGAGAGCTGGTTCGACGCCGGGCGCCGCCTGAACTCGGAGCTCGCGGCGGGAAAGGAGGACACGGAGTGAGCAGCTGGACCCTTCGGCAGGCGGGGCCTTTCCGGGGCGAGATCGCTCCGCCGGGCGACAAGTCCATCTCCCACCGCGCCGCCATCCTGGGCGCCCTGGCGGAGGGCGAGACGCACATCACCAACTTCCTGCCGTCGGAGGACTGCCTGAACACCGTGCGGTCGCTCCGGCTGATGGGCATCCGGATCGACGCGCACTCTCCGACGGAGCTTACGGTCCACGGGGGAGACCTCTGCGAGCCCGGGACCATCCTGGACTGCGGGAACTCCGGCACCGGTCTTCGTCTGCTGGCCGGGGTGTGCGCCGGGCAGCCCTTCCTCAGCATCCTGACGGGAGACGAGAGCATCCGGCGGCGTCCGATGAAGCGTATCTGCGATCCGCTGCGCAAGATGGGAGCCACCATTCTGGCGCGAAAGGGAGACCTTGCGCCGCTCGCCATCCGCGGCGGCGGGCTGCAGGGCATCGAGTTCGAGAGCCCGGTGGCCAGCGCCCAGGTCAAGTCGGCTCTGCTGCTGGCCGGCCTGTTCGCGGAGGGTCCGACGGTGGTACGGGAACCCTCACTCTCCCGCGACCACACGGAACGGATGCTTCGGTCGTTCGGAGCCCAGATCACCTGCGAGGAGCTGACCGTCACCCTCAAGCCGGGGGCGCGGCTCGGAGGGCAGCCCGTGGACGTGCCCGGGGACATCTCATCCGCAGCTTTCTTCATCGTGGGGGCGCTGATCTGCCCCGGGTCGGAGCTGCGGGTCAAAAACGTGGGCCTGAATCCGACCCGGACGGGCCTGCTGGACGCCCTGCGCGCGATGGGCGCCGACATCTCGGTGAGCGATGAGCGGGAGCTCTCGGGCGAACCGGTGGGAACCCTGACCGTGAGGCACAGCGCGCTGAGGGCCGGCGAGTTCGGCGGGTCGCTCATCCCGAGGATGGTGGACGAGGTCCCGGTGCTTGCGCTCGCAGCGTGCTTCGCGGAAGGGGAGACGGTGATCCGTGACGCACAGGAGCTGGCGGTGAAGGAATCGGACCGGCTGGCGACGGTCACATCGACGCTTGCGGCGTTCGGGGCGGACGTCGAACGCACATCGGACGGGATGATCATCCGGGGAGGAGCGTCTTTGACGGGCGCGCCGGTACTGTCTCACGGGGATCATCGCATCGCGATGATGGCCGCCGTCGCGGCGCGCTGCATCGCGGGTGAGACGCAGGTACAGGATGTGGACTGCGTGAACACCTCTTTTCCCGGCTTCCTCCCGATGCTGGAGAGCGTCACGCGATGAAGCCTCCCGCTCCCGACCACTCCTGCCACGTCATCACGATAGACGGACCGGCCGGAGCGGGCAAGAGCACGGCGGCAAGGATGCTGGCGGAGCGGCTGGGATGGTTCCATCTGGATTCCGGGAGCACCTACCGTGCGTTTGCGGCCGCCGTGCTCCGCAGAGGTGTGGCTCCCACGGACGCGCAGGCGCTGGCAGCGCTGGCCGGCGACATCCGCGTGGAAGTGCGGGAAAACAACGGGACCACCCGCGTGTTCGCCGACGGGGAGGACGTGACGGAGCTCATCCGCACGCCCGAAGTGTCGCGGGCGTCTTCGCCGGTATCCGCCGTGCCCGAAGTGCGCAGACGGCTGGTGGAGCTGCAGCGGTGCATCGCGCAGGGCCGGAACACCGTGGCCGAAGGCAGGGATATGGGAACGGTGGTGTTCCCGGACGCCACCGTGAAGGTGTTTCTGACCGCCTCGCCCGAAGAGCGGGCGCGCAGGCGCGCCCGCGATTTCCGGGAGCGCAACCTGCCCGTCCGGGAAGAGGAGGTGCTGGCCGAGATCCTGGAGCGCGACGCGCGAGACAGCTCGCGAGCCGTCTCCCCTCTCCAGCCCGCCCCGGACGCATACATCCTCGAGACCGACCATCTGACGCCTGAAGAGGTGGTGGACAGGATCGTGGCCTGGTATGTGGACGCGACTCTTTGAGCCGAACATCGTCTACGTGACCATCCGCGCGTTCTTCCGCCTGTTTTTCCGCGTGATGGGGAGCTGGAGGATCGAAGGGCTGGAACATATTCCGCCGGAAGGGCCGGTCATCATCATCAGCAACCATATCAGCTACCTGGATCCCCCGCTGATGGGCAGCGCGGTGCGCCGTACGGTGGCCTACATGGGCAAGTCAGAGCTCTTCACGGGCAACCGGCTGCTGGCCTGGGTCTGCCGGAAGCTGGAGTCCTACCCGGTGAGGCAGGGAGCGGCGGACCGCGAAGCGCTCCGGAAGACGTTCGAGATCCTGGAGCGGGGGTGGATGGTGGGGATCTTCCCGGAAGGCCACCGAAGCGAGACCGGAGAGCTTCAGCCGTTCCAGCCGGGACTGGGGCTGATCGCTCTCAAGAGCCGGGCGCCGGTGGTCCCCTGCGGGGTGGCGGGGACATACGAGATGCTGCGGCCCCACAGCAGCCGGCTGCGCCGCAGCCACATCGAAGTCCACTTCGGCCCACCGCTCAGGCTGGACGACCTCTACGGGATGGAGGACAGCAAGCAGGCGGCGGCTCTGGTGAACGAGCGGGCATACGCCGAGGTGAAGCGGCTGGTGGAAGAAGCGAGGGCCGCGCGCGAGCGGTGGTATGCCCGGCGCGGCCGCAAAACGCCCTGACCCGGGAAGAGAGCCTCAGTACTCGGAGAGTCCGGACTCCTGGACCTGCATGGGCATGACCACGCACAGGTAGTCATCCTGCCCGACCGGCCTCAGGACGGCCGGGGACAGCGCCTGGGACATCTCGAAGGCCACTCCGTCCGTCTCGAGGACGTTCAGCACGTCCAGCAGGTAGCCGCAGTTGAAGGCGATCTCGAGGTCGTCCCCCTCCCGGACCGCGTCCACCTCCTCGTAGGCCTGCCCGATGGCTCCGGCGCGGGCCGAAACGGCCACCTTCTCGCCCCGCGAGCGGAACACCACCCTCTGCATGTCCTGCCGCGCCACGATTCCCGCCCGGCGGACGGCGCCCGCCAGAAGTTCGGTGGGGATGACCCACCTCTTGTCGAAGTCCGTGGGGATCACGCGCTCGTAGTTGGGGAACTGCCCCTCGATGAGCGCCGCCACCAGCGTGGCTTCCGGCAGGCGGAACATGATCTGGCGCTCGGAGATGTGGACGCGGACACTTCCCTGGTCCGGCATGATCTTGAGCAGCTCGAGTAGCGCGCGCTGCGGGACCACGGCGCTCGCCTGACCGCTGCCCGCGGGCACCATCCGGGTGTCCACGGCCAGGCGGTGGGTGTCGGTAGCAACCAGCTTCAGGGTATCGCCCTGGAAGTTGAACAGGACGCCCAGCAGGATGGTGCGCAGTTCGTCCGTGGAGCAGGCGAACACGGTGCGCTTCAGGCCGGCCCGCAGCTGCCCCGCCTCCATCTCGAACCAGACATCGTCCGGCACTTCCGGGAGGTCCGGGAATTCGCCCGGCGGAAGCCCCACCAGGTTGAACTCGGCGGGCGGGCACTCCAGGCGCACCTGGCTTCCGGTATCGTCGGAGGAGAGCACGACATCGGCCTCCGGGAACGCGCCCACGATCTCCGCCGCCACGGACGCGGGCAGAGTCACCTCTCCCGGGGTCAGGACCTGGGCCGGGATGACGGTGGAAACGCCGATCTGATGGTCCGTCCCAGAGATGCGGATGGCGGTCTCCTCGCTGGACAGGAGAACGTGCCCCAGTATGGGCAGAGCGGTGCGGCCGCTGATGGCATGCGAAGCGGTGCGGATGCCTTCGAGCAAGTTCTTCTTCGTCAGTATGGCCTTCATAGCCCGGGACTGCCTCCGATGTCTCGTTCCGGCCGGCGCTGCCGGCCGCCGGTGAAGGGATTTGCGTGCAGAGCGCGGCCCGGCAGGGAGCCGGTCCGCCGCGGCAGTATACCACGCCGCCCCGCCATCATCAAGCGTGGCGCCTCCGGAATCCTCCCGGCCCGTGCCTTCCATCCGGAATCCGCCTTTCTGCGACGAAAAGCGACAGCCCCTCTGAGGAAGCCCGCTCCGCCGCCCGATATCCGGAACGGACAGCCGGCCGGCGGGGCGCAACGCCGGGCCGGTGAAGACACAGACCGGGAGGACACCCACAGTGCGGACACTGATCCTGACCGTTCTCCTGTTGATGGCGGCGCTGACGGGAGCGCGGGCGGCCGCTCCCAGGGATGCGGCGGACATCATCATCGATCATCTGCTGAAGAAGCAGATCATCACGGAACAGGACGCCGAGGAGATCCGGGCGGAGATCGCCGCCGCCCGCAGCGAGCAGGCGGCCGCGTCCGCGAAATCCCCGCGGCCCGTGACGGCGAAGACGCCCGTCAAGCTGAGCGGCTACGTTCAGGCCAGATACCAGCATTCCCCGGCCGAGAGGTTCAATGACGGGGGCGACATCCGCCGTGCCCGCGTCTCGCTGGAAGGCAACCCTCTGCCCGCGCTGGACTGGAAGCTGCAGTGGGATCTGGCCGGATCGCGACGCGCCGTGACCGGAGTCTCGGCGGGCCCTCCCCTGACCACGACAAGCGCGGCCGTCGGACGGGCGCAGCTTCTGGACGCCATCATCGGCTACCGCCTGCCTTCCGGGGTGCGTCTGCAGGCCGGGCAGTTCAAGATCCCGTTCGGGGTGGAGAACCTGCAGTCCAGCACCCGGCTGGAGCTGATCAACCGGAGCACGGTGACCGAGGCCCTGGCGCCCGGACGCGACCTGGGAGCGCAGGGACGGGACATCGGGCTGATGGCGGGCGGAGCGGCCAGGGGCGGAGAGCTGGAATGGTCCCTGGGCGTCTTCAATGGAGCGGGCATCAACAACGGAGACGACAATGACCGGAAGGACCTTGCGGCCCGCCTGACGTGGAAGCCGGCAGCGCCCCTGCATCTGGGCGCGGCCGTCTACGACGGCGCGGCGGGCGCCGCGCGCAGCCGGCACGACCGGACAGGGCTGGAGCTGCTGTACCAGACCGGCCGCTGGAACGTGCAGGCGGAGTACATGCAGGGGAAAGACGGCGCCCGCAGAAAGCTGGGATGGTACGCCACCGCGGCGGCGGACATCGGCGGAGGGTCCAGGGCGGCGGTGCGCTACAGCTATCTGGACGCGGACCGCTCCGCAGCCTCCGACGCGACGGCCTGCTGGACCTTCGGCTGGACCCGCCTCATATCATCCGACGGAGCAACACGGTTCCAGCTCAACTACGAGAAGAACGACGAGCAGGGCCGCGACATCCGCAACGACGCCCTCCTCATGCAGCTTCAGACCGCGTTCTAGGCCTCGCGGCCCATCAGCGCACCAGCAGCAGCACGATAGCCTGTGCGCTGAGCACGCGAAGCAGCATCACCAGAGGGTAGACGGTGGCGTAGGACACGTTCGGCGCGTCGGAGCCCGTGATGCCGGTGGCGAACGCGAGCGCCGGCGGGTCTGTCATGCTGCCCGCCAGCAGCCCGCACAGGGACAAAAAGTTGAGCCGGTAGACAGCCCTGGCCACCAGCCCCACCACCAGAAGGGGCACCAGCGTGATGAGAGTGGCCCAGGCCATCCACCGCAGCCCGTCGCCATCGACCAGGGTGGCCACGAACTGATCTCCGGCGCGAAGCCCCACGCAGGCCAGGAACAGCACGATGCCCACCTCGCGGAGAATGAAGTTGGCGCTGATGGGCATGTACCACACCAGCGGCCCCACCCTGCCAAGCCGGCTCAGCAGGATGGCCACCACCAGCGGTCCGCCGGCCAGTCCCAGCTTGACGGGCGCGGGCATCCCGGGGATCTGCACCGGCCAGCTTCCGACGATGACCCCCAGCACGATGCCGACAAAGATGGGGACGATCTCCGGATGGTTGAGACGGCGCGCCGAGTTGCCCACTTCCGCGGCCGCGCGCGCGACCCCCTCCTCCTCGCCGACGGCAAGCAGGGTGTCTCCGAACTGCAGGCGGTAGTCGCGCGTCGGGGTGAACTCGATCTCGGCGCGGCTCACGCGCGTGACGTTGACGCCGAACCGGCCCACCAGATCCAGCTCTTCCAGCGTCTTGCCCAGCACGGCCTTGCGGGTGACCACCAGACGGCGGATGATGAGCGAACTCGGCATCTCCTTCAGATCCATTTCGCTCTCGGAGCCCACGACCAGCTGCAGCTGCCGCAGCTTCTTCTCCGGGCCCACCGCGTGCAGCACGTCGCCAAGGCGCATCACCGTCTCCGGATGCGCCGCCTGCAGCTTGCCGTCGTGCAGGATGCGCGAGACGACCACCCCCGAATCCGCCAGTCCCGGGATGTCGCGGATGCGCAGGCCGTCCAGGTTCGGATTGGTGACCTCGAGATTGGCGTTGGAGGGCGGCGGGATGGCGGGCCGCTGGATGCGCGCGATCTGCTCCGCCTCCTTCGCGGTGTCCACCCTGAAAAGGGCGCGCACGAGCAGCATGGTCAGGATGATGCCGAGGATGCCGAACGGATAGGCGATGGCGTAGCCCAGACCGGGAAGTTTCGCGGCTTCGTCCGGCAGGCCGGGAATGTCTTTGAGCGCCTGCTGCGCCGCACCCAGGCTGGGGGTGTTCGTCACCGCGCCGGAATACAGGCCCACGGCTGCCTTGATGTCGATGCGCCCGAAGTGGCTGACGGCCAGGGTCATCACGACACCCAGAAGCACCACACTGGCCGCCATGATGTTCAGCGGGAGTCCCTGGCGTCTCAGGGAGTCCGTAAAGCCAGGCCCGACCTGCACCCCGATGGTGTAGACGAACAGGATGAGCCCGAACTCTTTCGCGAACTCCAGGACGTGCTCGTTGATGCTCAGCCCGAAATGCCCGAACGCCAGTCCCGCGAACAGCACTCCCGCGATGCCCAGATTGACGCCGAACACGCGGATGCTGCCCACCAGCAGCCCCAGCGCCGCCACCAGCCCCAGAATGAGAACGGTGTGAGCGACACTGTCACGGGTGAAGAGCGGTATGATGAACTCCATTGGCGCGAAGGATCTCCGTCAGCAGGATGGGGACCGGCGCAGGGGGTCCCGCAGGCTATGATACCCCGGCCGGCCCGATTCCGCAGGGAGTTTATCATACTTTGTGCTGTTTTGCACGAGTACTCCGCGCCGGGCTTTACCTGCCCGGGAAACACAGGCGGCCGCCCCATCCGGGGCGGCCGCCGAATCGCCCGCGCTGCGCCCGCCGGTCTATCCTCCGGAGCCGGCGTCCTCCCCGGCCTCCTCGATCTTCCGGCGCAGCTCCCGGGAACGGGAGCGCAGGTCCTTCAGGCGCTCGGACAGCCTGCGGACCCCTTCCGCAAGCTGATCATTGCTGCGCTCCAGAGCAGTGACGTTCTTCCAGGTGTGGTAGAGCTCCGCGAGGTTGTAGAGGTTGTCGAAGAACAGGCTGCCGTACTTCCACGCGGCGCCAGGCACCGTCTTGTCCAGGTTCAGGAGGCCCGTAATCTGGCCGATGCCGTCGCGGATGGTCTCGAGCACTTCGCCCGGGGACTCGTTCTCCCGCTCCACGAGCGAGCTTGCGTCCAGGACCGCTTTGGACTCCTTGAGCCGCTGGACCATCTCCACCAGGTGCCGGTATTTCTCCAGAAGCGCCTGCGGAGGGTCGGGAAGCTTTCTGGCCAGCCCGTAGATGGTCTCGTACCGCCCGGAAAGCCCCTCGATGCCGAAGTCAATGGCCAGGCTGCCGGCCGTCTCCACGCACCGCGCGAAGGCCTCGTCCGAGGAGCGCTCCCACTCCTCGAAGAGTTGCGCATTCTGCAGGATGGAACGGTTCAGGCGAAGCAGCGCTTCCCGCGTGGCTTCGATCTGCCGCTCCGTCTCCTCCAGCTCCTTCCGCCACGCCGACACCCGGTCCTTCCACTCTTCCGGGGTGGCCGGAGCGGGCCGGCCGGCGGACGCCGCCGCGCTCTGTGGCGCCGCCACGGGCCCCGCGGAAGTCCCGGGGGCCGCCGGCGGGGCCACCACGGCGTTCAGGCTGGAGAGGGTGATGGCCACGGCAGATGCCTGACGCGGGTCCGAGCGCAGGACACCGGCTGCCGCCACAAGCTGGCGGAACTTCTCCAAGGCCTTGTCCTGCACGGCCTCGGCATCCCGGCGGATCCGGGCAGCCTCTTCCGGAGAGGAGGAGGCGACCGCCTGCGCCCGGGCCATTTCGCTCTGGGCCTGCATCAGCTCGTCCAGGGCCCGGTGTGTCTCTTCGACAAGCGAGGCGTTGGCCGCCCCGAACGCCGCGACGGATCGGGGCTCGATGGCAGCCTCCACCGGCGGCAGCCCGGTCAGGTCCAGCTCGCCCGTCATCGCTTTCGCGCTGCGTTCGGCCAGGTCGCGCGCGGCCTCGAGATTTCCGGCGATGGCCTCTTTCATGGCCGTTTCGGCGAACGCCGCGCTGGCCGCCAGCTGCCGCGTGACATCGGTGATGACGGCGGGATCGGTCTGCCGGGCGATCCAGGAATCCCCGGACTGCCGCGAGAAATCCGCTCCGCCCTCCTGAACAACAGTGAGGGTCAGTCTGGCCTCCCCCCGGATCACCTCCAGCGGATACGGAAGCCCCACCTGGAGCGCCGATGCGGCCCGTGCGAACTGTGCGGCGCCCGTCACCGGCGTGCCGAACAGCGAGACGATGATGTCCCCCTCCCTGACCCCGGCCTGGTCGCCGGGAGCGCCAGGAACCACCGCCGCTACGAGCGCGCCCCCGGCGCTTCCCGGAGCATCCCTGACCTGGATGCCCAGAAAGGCTCCCCCGGGGGCGCCCGGGTCCGAAAGCGCCCCGAGCCGGGCATTGCGGGCGTCAGACGGCCCGGAGGCCGCCTCGAAGCGCGAACGGCGCTCCCCCGAGGCCGGCGCCGCCGCCAGAAGAGGCAGAGCTGCCAGGACGAAAAACGCAAGGACACGCGGGGTCCATCGATGCGCAATCAGCCACACGGCCGGAAACCTCCGTCAGAGCGATCGTCTCCGGCATGAGTTATGCCAGAAAAGCGCGGCTGACTGTAGCGGGCATCTCGAGGAGGAAAACACCGGGAAGCCCGCTCTGTCCGGGCCGGGAACGCACTCCCCCCGACAGGTTACCGCCCCCTCCCGGGCCCGGCCTGAGAGAGGAGCGCGCGCAGCACCTGCCTCTCCGCTTCGCTGCTCCCCCATTCCGAGTCCGAGATCCACCAGAGCCAGCGGCCCTGTCTGACCAGCGCTGGCGCGGTCACCTCACCCGAACCGGCTGAGAATACGACACGGGCATCCCCAGCAAGGCTTTCAGGAGGAATGAACGTCTCCCCGGGGCCGGCGAACAGCTCCAGCCCGTCCACTCCCGCGCCGCGCAGCAGCCACTGCGTCCCGGCGACCAGCTCCACCGGCCCCATGGAAATGCCGCCGTCCCCCGCGACGTTCCGGACGAGCACCGCGACCTCGTTTTTCCCGCCGAAGTTCACAAGCTCGCGCGGAACGGGATACACCCTGCGTTTGACCCACGACTCCGTCGCCCGTTCATCGGTGCATCCGACCAGTCTTCCATTGACATAGACCCAGTCGTAGTCGTCGATGGCGCCGAACACAAGCCGGAGGGAGCGATCTTTCCACTCCGCCGGAATCTCGACGTCCTTCCGGTACCAACCGTAGCCCACCACATTCCGGGCCGCGGTGAACGGCAGGAATCCGGCGCCGGCCCACATCCCGGGAACAGGGATTGGCCGCCAGTCAGGATCCACCGGCCCGGGCGGGGGCGGGCCGGGAACGGCCGCGTCGCCCAGGTGCCGGAAGGCCCACTCCCCGGAAAGGTCCATGCGCTCATCCCCCCTTTCCGGCAGCCGCCGGACGGCGGTGTTTCTCAGGAGCACACCTCTCCGGACCATCTCGGCGCACAGGCCGTTCTCCGGGCCCCGGGCCAGAGCGTCCCGCTCCAGAGAACCGTGAAGCAGGACCGCTCCCCGGTATCTCTCCTGCAGAACGCCGAGCAACTCGACGTCCATGTAGCCCGAATGAGTGATCACAGCATCGTAGTCCGCCAGCAGTTCAGGACGCTGCACGACCTCCAGGCCGTTGAACACGCCCACCGGGCATCCATACTCCTCCAGGAGCTCGAGGAGATTGCCCAGCCTTTCCTGGTTGATCGCATGCATCCGGGTCGAGAGGACCACAGCGACGGCCGCTTTGCCCTCGTCCCTGCGGTCCGGCGGCCAGTGCTCCCTCAGCCAGGCCGAAAGCTTCGGCAGATAGGCCGCCCCGGGATGGATGTGGCCGTAATCATCCGCCAGCATGATCTCGTGCGGATACCCGTATGACGAGAACCAGAAGGGGCAGAGTCCCAGGCCCAGCTCTACGTGCCTCCTGACCGCTTTCTCCTCGTTCCGAACGTGCTGCTCGGTGTCATACGAGGCGTAGGTCTGAGAGGCCGCCCTGAGCGCGCTCAGCCCGGCTATCCCGTAATGCGTCCCGGGCATCACGTGCTCACCCCTCAGCGTCTCGATCGCAGTGTAGTTGAGCGGAACGGGGCTTCCGTCCCAGTGGTCTCCGATGGTGCGGTGCATCATCCCGACCGCGCCAGGGACACTCAGCCGAATCCCTTTCATGATCCGGGCCGTGACCGTGGACTGAAGATGCGCGGTCCATCGGAGATGGTCCCACAGCCGGGGATTGTTCCGGTAGTTGGCCTGAACGTCAGGCTTCTCTTCGACGATCATCCAGCGAATGGAGTTGTCGTCCCATGATTCGTCAGGCTGCAGGCCGTAGACTTCTCTGCCTTCCGCGCAGTCCCAAGCTTCGCGGAGCCTCTCCCGGGAGCCGTACTTCTGCCTGAGCCACTGATTCCACGAGCGGACGAGCCAGGGGTACGGCGAGATGCCTCTGGGCCCGGACACGAGCATGGGTTCGTTGAGCGGCACCTCCCAGGCCACAACATTCGGCAGCTGCGCAAGCTCCTTCGCCAGGTTCGTCCACGTGGATACCAGGGCTTCGGGCCAGTGATATGCCTCGCCTCCGGTCGGAACGGCTCCTTCAGGAAGGGCATACTCTCCCTCGGCCTTCAGGAACCAGGAGGGCCGCCGAAAATGGAGATCGACGCTGACGCCCAGACCGTATCTCTCGCACAGACGGACCACATCTTTCAGTTGCTCAAGATACCATTGCTGGAACCGGCCCCTTTCGGGCTCCAGAATATGCCACTGTATGGCGAGGCGTATTCCGGTGAATCCGAGTGCGGCGAGGTAGCGGATGTCCCATTCCGTTACGGCCGGATGCTCTCTGCGGGGTGAGTCGAGTCTGAACAAATACGGGCCGAGCATCCTGAAGGGCCGCCCGTCCGGATAGTGGAACCGCTTGTCCTCCCCCAGGTAGAAGCGGCGGCGGCTTGCCTGAATCCTCCCCCGCACGGAATCTACAAACGCATCGACCGCCCGCTGAAGCCGGTCCACTTCCGGCGCCGCGTCCTCTCCGCCGGTGAGCGATGAGACCAGGGTCTGCCTCCGTGTTTCGAGCCGCGCTGACTCCCGGTCGACCAGGCCGCGGGCCCGCGCGAGCCGCTTCCAGTAGCCGATCTGCTCTCCGATCGCCAGCAGGTGAAAGGCGGTCCAGCATCTTGCATCCAGCTGTGCGGCCGTCAATCGGCCTTCCAGGCCGGTCAGATCGATTCCGCGGGACCTCAGGATTTCGACGGAGGTCCGGACGGGAGCGCGCTCAAACTCCCCGGCGCTGGTTTCGTCCCGGAACAGGAGGTCGATCCGGCGAATGCCGATTTCGACCGCATCCCTGTCGTTTTCGATGACTATCCCTATGCCCTGGCTCGATTCCGCTTCTGCCGCACCCGTTTCGGAGAAGCGGAAATCGAACTCGTTGATACCCGGCGAGAGGCTGCGTCTGACCGATCCGACGGCTTGAGCCTCGTAGAAGTTCGGGCCGTTCAGCCCCCTGTAGAGGACCAGCTTCACCTCCCGTTCGACCGGGCTTACGAGGGAGAATCTGAGCCCGGCCAGCTTGCCCGCGGCTGGCTCAGGGAAAGCGATCCTGCAGGCCGCCCAGCCGGAAGGATCCGTTCCTTCTGTCACTTTCCACCAGACCGCACTTCGGGTCTTGCCGCCCGTCTTCAGTTCCAGCGAGAGTCGCCGATCCGGGCTGCAGATGGTGCCGTTCTTGGCATACTTGAACGCTTCGTCCGGCCGGTACAAAGGGGATATCGCAGCGGTCGCGTCGATCCACCGCACGACGCCGGCCGCGGCGGCCTCGCCAAGGTAGCCGTAAATCAGACACAGAAGACTGAGATGACTCAGAAGGCAAACACAACCGAGGCGCATTTCCCCATCCTTTCGCGACGAGATAGCGGGCTGCTGCTTTCCGGGCTCCCGGGGACGGGACATTCGCTCATAGCCAGCCGGAGGCCGGCGTCGTGACGGTTGGCCAGGGCTACCCCTCTGACGGCTCCCACGTGCCGTCCCCTGCCACGGAAACCCTGCGGTTCCCTAACCGGGCGGTGCACTCTCCCGATCCATATATAACTAGCTGATAACCTGAACTTCGACGACGCCCTCCGCCCCTCCTCCCTTTCCTGGAGTCTGGCAGAGGATGATGATTCCGACTGCGTCGGCCACGTGACTCCAGCACCGGAGCCACCAACGGCGGCAGGTTCCGGCAATGCCGGGATAAACGAAGCTGGACTATCTGTCGCCTGGCCTCAACCCGACAAACTGGAGGGACGTGGCCCGGCTCGATCCAACCGCCCGGAAAACCCTGACACGCGGGTCCCGCGGTGCCCTGGCCCGGTCACGCGAAAGATGACTCCAGCAACGCGGGCACGCCTCGGCGCGTGGTGCCACACGCTGCGGCTGCAGAACGGACGAGCCTGGCTTGTGGAGGTGGGCTCTCCGGCACGTTAGCGTCTGACTTCACAGCTCCCGGGCTCCACACCCGGCCCTGGCTTCTGCCCCGCGCAGCCCGGGAAAGACGAAGACGGCCGCAGGACAGCTGGTTCCACTGGCCAGGCAGTGACCGCTCCCCTCACCACTCGCGGCAAATGTCGGGGCGGTCCGTGTATACGTGCACGTCCCACGGGGCAAACGTATCTTCCCAGGAGAGAGCACCCTCTTTTTCCTCTGCCGGAACCCGGCGCCGCTCGAACAGCACGCGGACAGACCCGTCCCCGGGCGGCTTCCATCCTCCGTCCAGGACCCTGATCCGGGCCTGCGTGACCGTCTGGTCAGATCGATTGGCGACAATCAGCACGCTCGCGCCGTCGTGCCGGAACATCGCGGCATCCAGCCTCCCGTCGCTCACGGCCACGGCGCCGGGGAGGCGTGCGGTGACATAGAAATCCTTCAGCGCCGAGATCTCGCGCGACACGAGCTTGATGATCTCCCAGAACTCCCCGTTGGAGGTCAGCCGTCCCCTGGCGTCGCGCAGCGGCACAAGGTCCCGCGTCCCCCACCACCAGATGCCCTTCGCGCCGTGGACAATGCTTGAGTAGGCGACGTAGCGGGTCTCGATGCGGTTCGGGTTCCTGCCGTGGATCTCCGGCCTGTCCGAGGCCATCATGTTCCTGCCCTGACCCTGAAGGACCATCATCAGGGGCTTCGCCGGGCCGGACCCGTCGTCCACGATCTTCATCATCGCTGCAAGGTCCTCGGCGATGACAAAGAGCGGACAGTAAGGATACGGAGGGCCTCCCACGGGGTAGTCGTCCTGCGAGTAGACATCGCAGATCCGGCTCCACTCCCTGAACTGCTCCATCGACAGCCTGTCTTTGCACCAGAACCAGGCGACCTCGTTGCACCACACGGGATGCCGGGGATCCACGGACCGGACAAACCGGTAGCACTCCTGAAGCGTCTCCAGAGAGGGCCATGTGGGCCGGTTGTCCATCACGCGGCATCCCAGAGGCTCGTCCATGGTCTCGTACATCAGGAGGGCGGGGTGGTCTTTGATCCTGAGCAGGGCTTTGTGCAGGTCGCTCCCCTCGCGAAACATTGCGGGATCGCTTCCCCAGTTTTTCGTGATGTCGGCTTCCGTCCAGGGAGGGACCGAGTTGAGCGCGGCGACGACCTTGAGACCCAGCCTGTGAGCGTTGTTCAGGTCCTCCAGGGTGAAATCCCGCGGCTGGTTCGGATAGGCTTCCGGAAAGCACCGCAGCGCCCAGTGGACCGTGTTGATCCCCGAGTCCGCCATCTCCTTCAGGTGCTCGAAGCCGAGATCATCTCCGCCCGGGTAGTCGTAGCATCCGATCACGAAGAACGGCCTGCCATCCACCTCGATGCAGGGAGGATCAGCCGGTGCCGGATACATCGCCGCCACACTGAGCACCCACAGACAAACGGACAGCAGCCCCGTCCTCCCCGCGGACCCTGCGCGTGCTGCGATACCGTTGAGCTTCAACATCCGATCCCCCCGCCCGGTTGGCCGTTCTCCGGGCTAAGCCCCGTGCTGAGCGCGTTCCACTCGCAGTTTCTACGTTGAAAAGCATCTGAGCGTTGCTTCCCCGTCACCATTTCAGACTTGGCTGGTACGCAACGTTCAATACGTAACCCCTGTCTCCCTTATCCGCATTGTTCCAGCTGGACGCAGCGGTCAGCGACAGACCCTCCGTGAGGTCCACGCAGAGACCAACAGTGGCTTGATTCCCGCTGCCACTGACGTAATCCACCTGAAATGTGACAGCCTTTGCTAACCGGTAATCCATACCTGCCATCCATCTGGCCTTGCCCTGCAGATCGATGACCCCACCGTGGAACCGGGATTCCCCGACAGACCTCGTTGCCACGACATACGGCTCCGGCCTATCCCTTCCAGTTACCGCCTGTATTCCGACCGCCAGAGCCGGCGCCCAACCCTCCTCAGAAAGAACGCAACACTTGGCATTCAGCAAATTATCGGCCCCGCCGCGCACCGTGCTATCAAACCCGATCTCCACACCATGTCCGACGCCAACCTGGAACAGCATGAAACCGTCCCATCCCCTGCCGAACGGATCGCCGGAGCCGGCGGCCTCCATCTCTAGACTTACGACACCTCTGTCAAGAACATCGGCCGTCGGAATTACATTCAGCCCGGACGGGGCGCCCAGGACCGAGGAAGACGGCACGACCAATAAGATCAGCCACGCAAATACCCAGAGCTGCTCCCTGCACACCATTACGACATCTTCTCCCCTAAAAACTGCAAAACGCGGACGTAGGGCGAGCATGCCCTCCGACCACGACCGGCCCCCCGGCCCAGCAGCCACAAAACACCGATACGCAAATCGTGGCAACTCACCCACATCCAGGCCCAACGGAGGCTGCTTCATCCCCCGATTCCCGCTCCGGACTTCCGTCCCCGCGGTATCGAGCACCCCTTCCGATTTCGTCCGAATGTAAGCAAGACCCAGGGGCCGGCGCCCCCCAAAGGGGCGCCAGCCCCTCGCGGCTAATCAAGCCACGCCTGAAATCGGCGTATGTACGCCACTTTCACCACCTGGGTCAGGACCGCATATGACAACAAGGTCACGACAAGCCACGGAAAGTAGCTTGCAGGGAGCGGCACCATTCCCACGGAAGCACCGAACACGGTGAACGGGGTGGCAATCCCTATAGCCATTATCGTCCCGGTCAACAGGAGAACAGGTGTCGCTGCGATACTCTGCACAAACGGTATATGGCGTGTCCGTATCATATGAACGATGAGTGTCTGAGACAGCAATCCCTCTACAAACCACCCAGATTGAAACAAAGCCTGCTCCTCCAGTGTATTAGCACTAAATACGTACCACATAAGCAGATATGTTGTTATATCGAATATTGAGCTGATCGGTCCAATGCATATCATAAACCGAGCAATTCCAGATGCGTGCCAGCGACGCGGCTTCGACAAGAACTCCTTATCCACATTGTCCCAGGGTATAGAAATCTGTGAGATATCGTAAAGAAGGTTCTGAATCAGCAAATGCAATGGCATCATCGGCTGGAATGGCAGAAACGCCGAAGCCACCAATACGCTGAATACATTTCCAAAGTTAGAGCTAGCGGTCATCTTGATATATTTCATGATGTTGCCGAATACTTTACGCCCTCGTACGACGCCTTCTTCCAACACCAGGAGACTTTTTTCCAGCAAGATGATATCCGCTGCCTCTTTTGCAATGTCCGCAGCTGTATCCACTGAGATGCCTACATCGGAATCACGCAATGCAGCTGCATCATTGATGCCATCTCCAAGGTAACCAACCGTATGTCCTTTTTCCTTGAGAACGCGTATCACCCTTGACTTGTGCGTCGGAGTCATTCGGGCGAACACATTCACACGCTCCAGCGCCTCGCCAAGCTCGTCGTCGTTGAGCCTGTCGATCTGAGGGCCGGTCAAGATGCCCTTCACCTGCAGGTCCACCTCGCGGCAGATTCGGCGCGTCACAATCTCGTTGTCGCCGGTCAGGATAATCACCTCGACGCCGTGCTCTCTCAACTGGCAAAGCGCAGGTCTGGCCGACTCCTTTGGCGGATCCAGAAAGCCAATGCAGCCTATCAGCGTCATGTCCCGTTCATCCGCCACGGAGTATTCTCTGTGCCTCTGTGGAACGAGCGCATGCGCAACAAGCAGCACACGGAGCCCATCATCGTTAAGCTCGCTGGAAGCAGCTTTGATTCGATCTCTGATCTCCGGGGTGAGCGGAATGCGATCGCCATTGAGGCGGGCGTGGGAGCAGATGTCAAGCATCTCGTCCACTGCACCCTTCGTGATGATCCTGTGGCGCCCATCGCCGTTTTCCACTACCACGGACATTCTGCGACGGACAAAATCAAACGGAATTTCGTCAATCTTCCGATATTGCGTCTCCGGGTGATCGAGCTTTTCGACGTCGTCGTGCTCAATGATCGCCGCGTCAATGAGGTTGCGAAGTCCCGTTTGATAGATACTGTTGAGATAAGCATGTCTCAGAACTTCCAGATCTTCGCGGCCGTCCAGATCGAGATACCGCACGAGCACTACGTGATCCTGGGTCAGGGTGCCGGTCTTGTCCGTGCACAGCACATCCATGGCACCGAAGTTCTGGATGGAGTTCAGGCGTTTGACGATCGTCTTGTAACGGGCCATTTCGACTGCGCCCTTGGCCAGGTTCGCAGTCACCACCATGGGCAGCATTTCCGGGGTCAGGCCAACGGCCACAGCAAGGCCGAACAGAAGCGCTTCCAGCCAGTCCCCTTTATGAAGCCCGTTAATCAGGAAGATTACTGGCACCATGACCAGCATGAACCGAATGAGCACCCAGCTGACCTGATTGACCCCACGATCAAAGCTGGTCTCGGTCCGGTGCCCAATCAGGCTTCTGGACATGGAGCCGAAGTAAGTATCCGAACCCGTCGCAACGACCAGGCCCATTGCCGACCCGCTCACGACGCTCGTCCCCATGAAGCAGATGTTGGGCAGTTCCAGGGGATTTTTCGACCCGCGGTGTTCCGCTGCCGCTCGTTTCTCCACCACCTCGGCCAGAACGTCATACTTCTCCACCGGCAGCGATTCACCCGTCAGGACGGACTGACTTACGAACAGGTCCTTGGTGTTCAGCAGCAGGATATCTGCCGGAATCAAATCCCCGGCGGAGAGGTGGACAATGTCACCCGGGACCAGTTCCTCGAGTGGTATTTCAAGTTTCCCAACGTCCCTTCGCTGAACCGTCGCGGTCGTCCGCACCATCCGCTTCAGCTGCTCAGCGGCGCGGTTTGAACGGAACTCCTGCCAAAAACGCAGCAGGCCGCTGACGGTCACCATTGTTGAAATGATAACGACCGCCTTCAGATCGCGGTCATCAGGTGCTGCCAGAACGTAGTCCAGAATGAAAGAAACGGCAGCGAGAATTATCAGAACGACATTGAACGGATTGATGAAGGCACGCACCAGCTGGACGTGCCACGCGGGCGCTTTCTCATGGGCAATCTCGTTCTTACCATATATTCGCAGCCGCGTGTACGCCTCCTTTGAATCCAGTCCTTCCTGCCGGGTATCCAGCATTTCCAGAGCCGATTGAAGCGAAAGCTTTGAATACTCTAAAAGCCTTCTTGAAGCGTTCGAGACCGCGGCCTCAATGCTTATGTGGTTCTTGCGAATTACCGTTTTCACGATATTTCCTCCAAAATACAAAGTAATTAGAAACGCAAATCATCGGTAAATGGAGGAACTCGCTTTGATTGCACATAGATAGCGGGTCCCTCAATCTCCGATACAATATGGCGTGGTTGTCAGTGTCTTTACTGTAATTGACTAATTCTGACAAAGCATTATCATTTTGTCCGTCCATTGCTGATCAACTCCTCTGCTTTATCTCTGTCCAATATTACATTGTCATCGTCGTCTGATTGGTTCAGATCCTGAAGACTGTCCTCTCGGTTCTCTTGAGTATCGTCATTGGATTGAGATCTGGTCTGCTCATAAAGTCCTTCGGAACGCAGCGAGTCTGCGTCCTCGACTTCCAGAGCCGCAACGTCTACACGGGAGATCGCTTTGATAGTCAAAAGGCGCTGAATGAGGGTGTACATATCTTCCGGCCTGAAAGGACGATACAACTCCACGCGCATGACAGCCGTTTCCCCCGGGGCAGGAACCACGGTAGCCTGTTTGACCGGCACTCCCAGCCGGTCGAGCGCTATGAGCGCCTTGCCGACCGCACGGTGGTCGTCAGTCAGGTAGAGTTTGAGGTCATTGGCGGCCTCGCCCCGGCCGAGACGGTACTCGACGCGCTCCAGCACAATCAGAGTGAACAAAATCAGTGCGGTCGCCGTGATCGCCAGCCAGCCCATTCCAACGCCCACGGCGACGCCGAGCCCTGCCGCACCCCACAGGCTGGCCGCAGTCGTGATTCCGCGCACCGTGGTTCCGTGCCGCAGGATTGCGCCTGCGCCCAGAAACCCGATGCCGGATATGACATAGCTGGCCACGCGCATCGGATCCCGCTCGGTCCCACCTGGAAACGTGGCATATGCCCCGGCCATGGTCATCAGGCACGCGCCCAGGCCGACCAGAATGTGGGGACGAAACCCGCTCGCCCGTTCGTGTCCGGACCGCTCCAGACCGATCGCCCCGCAAAGCAACAGAACAAGGAGCAGGCGCGCCGCATATGTGGCGTCCATCGCTCCCAGGACAGATGAGGAGATTGGGATCAGCTGCTCCTTCGCAGGCGCGATGAAATGCAAGAAATTGTGCATGTAGATGACCGCCGACATAATAGTTGCTCCTTTCCGATGCCGTGGCTTGCCCACGGCAGCGACAGGCTCAACCCGGGTCGCGAAGCGGGGCGACGTTGATTTCGCTACCGAATCAACGCAACGGGAAGACGGTCCGGAATCCCTCCCTCACTGCGGCAGGCGCAGTGACGCCCGGGAAGTGAACCGGCTTTCTAACCAGAGGGAGATTTCTGGAAGTACCTCCCCTTCCGCTTCACGCTCGCGGTCAGGGAGGTGCCTTCGACGATGTGGCGCGCTACTTGAGGGACAAGTCGCCTGAAGCAGCAACAGAGGGAAGGAGCACCGCGCTGACCGGCACGCGCTGTTTGACTCCGGGTTCGCTCGAACTCAGAGGTTCCGCTAGATTGGCTTTGCCGTCAGAGGAACTCACCGCGAAGGCTCCTTTCTAGAAGATTGCCACGCGACTATATCACAGCCGTCGCGAAAGCCGCAACCCCCGGAAGGACCTTAACTTGTCCAATACCTCCGGGGGCATCCGGAATGGTGGAGGCGCCGGGAATCGAACCCGGGTCCAGAAAGCCGACCGCGCGGCCGTCTACGAGCGTAGTCTGCGTTCTCTTTCTCGCCCGGAGCTTATCCCGCAGACGGGACTGCTCCGCGGCCAGCCCACCGATAAAAGTCCCCCGGAGGCGGCAGGCGCCCCTCCGGAGCAAGCCGGTCAAGTCGACGCCCGGCTCCGCCCCCGCCGGCGGGGAGCGGGCGGACGGCTGCTACATCAGAGCAGCTTTCACGCTGGCCTGACCGGAATCAGGCAGCGAGCGCGTAGCTGTAGTTGCTGTTCGCGTTTATTGTTTTGCCGCTTTTTACGAGGCCAGCGGCGCCTCGGCTCGCAAACCGCGCTTCAAAGCTCCCTGTCGAGACCTTTCGCCCCCACGAGGAGATCAGAAGCAGCCGGGCGCGGCCACAGGCCACCCCGGCAACTTTCATTATACCACAGGGCGGCCCCGGACCATCCGCCCTTCCTTATATTACTACGCGTTCGGGCCGGGAAGGTTTCCGCGTCCGGGCCCGGCCCGCCCGCAAACCCACGCCCGGCGCGCGCGTCGACCGCAGAGGGGTCTCAAGTTCTCCTCCACGGAACCGATACTCTTTATGGCTGAGTCCCGCCCGCGAAGGGCGGCGCTTGACCCCGGAGCCGCGGATGGTGGCCTTGCCGCGCCCGGGGGGACACGGCACAGGAGAGAGCGCAGTGGCACTTCCGCACCTGTTCGGCAAGGACCGCGTCATCGGCATCGACATCGGCAGCAGCTCCATCAAGATCATGGAGCTGGAGGCGGCTCCGGGAGGCGGCTGGCAGGCGGCGCGGGCCGTCCTGCAGCCCACCCCGCCCGAGAGCTGCCACGACGGAATGATCACCGACGTGCCGGCCGTCGCGGCGGCCGTCCGAAACGCCCTCCGCGGAGCGGAGATCCACGCCCGCGGGGCGGTGGCGGCCGTCTCCGGCTCGCAGGTCCTGGTCCGCCACGTGCAGGTCCCCAGAATGTCCGAGGCGGTCCTGCGCAAGTCCATCCGCTTCGAGGCCGCCAAATACATCTCCACCGGCATCGACGACAGCCTGGTGGAATTCGAGATCGTGGACACAGAGGGCGACGGGGGGCAGATGCAGATCATGCTCGTCGCCGCCCCGGCAGACCTTGTGGAATCGCGGGTGGCCGTCCTCGAGGAGGTGGGGCTTGAACCGCTGGTGGTGGATGTGGAGGCGTTCGCCTTGATGCGCTCCCTGGTAGAGTTCTCCACCGATCCTGCGCTCCAGGGGGAGTCCGTGGCGCTGGTGGACATGGGCGCGGGGCATACGGACCTGAACATCGTCTCCGGAGGGCGCTTCGCCCTGACCCGCAGCATCCCCATCGCGGGAGCCAGCCTCACGCAGGCCATCAAGTCGCAGACCGGAACCTCCGACGAAGAGTCCGAAAGCCTGAAGCGGCGCGTTCGCATCGGCCCCATGATGGACAGCGGGGACGCCCCCCCCGACGAGAGCATCATCCGGACGGCTCGGGCGCTGCAGCCGCAGCTGGACGAGCTGCTCCGGGAGATCCGGCGCTCGCTCCACTACTATCAGTCGCAGTTTCCGGAGGGCACGCCGCAGGCTGTCGTGAGCCGCCTGCTGCTGACGGGCGGCACCAGCCGCCTGGCCGGCCTGCCGGAATACATCTCCGCCAAGCTGAACCTGCGCGCCTCCCTCTTCAACATCTTCACGGAGGGGATCATCGGACGCGGGTGCCTGACGGAGGAGGAGGCCCGCGCTGAAGGACCGCTGTTTGCGGTGGCGGCCGGTCTGGCGCTGAAGAGCGAACAGCCGGCCCGCCTGGCGCAGGCCGCATAGACGTGTCCGGGACAAAGGCCCGCGGCGCGGATGCAGTTCCCGCTGCGCCGGCCGGGAGTCGGAATCAGCACCCATGCCGAATATCAATCTTATAGCACAGAAACGTGAGGAGAAGGCGCGCCTGGAGCGCACGGTCCGGCGCCTCTTCTTCCTCATGAGCGGGCTGTTCATAGCCGCCATCATCCTGTTCACCCTGCTGAGCGCGCAGTGGTTCAGGATCAAGGCGGACGTGAACGAGATGAACGAGGAGCTGGTGAAGCTGCAGCCCCGGGTGGACAAGATCAAGTTCCTGGAGTCGCGGATCCGGGAGCTGAAGCCCAGAATCCAGCTCTACACCACCGCGCGCCAGCACACGCTCAAGTGGTACAACTACCTGCACATCGTGGCCCACTGCCTACCGCAGCAGGCGTGGCTGACCCGCATGTCGACCCAGCAGGTGGCGACGTCCGCTTCCGCTGGTTCGGGACCGCCTCCGGCGGCCAAGGTGAACATTTCGGGCGTGACGGTGAACCAGCAGCTGGTGGGGGAGACCATGCTGCGCCTCAACAGCTACGGCTCGGCCATCGAGAGCGTGGAGCTCAACTACACCCGGCCCGCCACACAGGGAGCCACTCCCGTCATCGAGTTCGAGGTGGCCACCGGCCTCAAGGACGTTCCCGCGTTCTTCGACGGACGGCCGCCGAAGCCCGTGAGCACAGCCCAGGGGGAAGCCGATGAGACCCAGAAGAAGACTTGAGCCCAGCCGCAGCACGCTGATGCTTCTGGCGGGCGGCTCCGTGGTGGCGCTGCTTCTGTGCATCGCCGTGGTGGTCGTCGGGATGAGCCAGATCAGCGCTGCCCGGGCCGAGCTGGCGGAGAAGCAGGCTCAGGTGGAAGACGGGCGCCAGTTCGCCCGGCTGCTGGAAGCCTCGGAGCGAAATTACTACGAGGCCCTGAATGAACTCAGGCACCTGGAAAAGAGCGCCACTCCGCGCTCGTACATCCCGACGCTGCTCAAGCAGCTGGAGGCGCTGGGCAAATCGGTCAACCTCCGGGTGACCGGCGTGCGGCCCATCCCCGAGCAGCCGAAACCTCCGCGCAGGAGCTCCGAGGAGGGAGGGGACGGCAGTGATCAAGCCGGGGACGAGAAGGAGGAGACACCGCCTCCGTATCAGGTGCTGCGGATCGAGGTCAAGTGCGAAGGCTCGTACGCCGACGCGCTCAGCTTTCTCAACCGGCTGACGACGTTCCCGAAGATTCTTACGGTCAACTCGGTGGACATCACCCCCGGGGCCATGTCCCGGTCGGGAAGCGGTCAGGTCTCCGGCAAACTGGAGATCACGTTCAACCTGTCCGCCTTCATCCTGGACAGCAACGATGCCGCCGGCGCTCAGGACGACGGGCGCGGCACCTTCCGCAAGCACAGCGAGAACCTGAGAGACGTCGGGGTGACCAACCGCAACAGCGGGGCAAGGTGAGAGAGGATACCGACGATGCAATCGGACGCCAAGAAGCAGATCCCCGTCCTGGTGGCGCTGTCGCTGGTGCTCCTGCTGGCGGTGGGATACTCGGTGAAGAAGACGCTGAGCCGGCCGGTCCCGCAGGAGCAGGCGGCGGCCACGGCCGACAGCGACGCGCCCGCACCGGCCGGAGAGCGGACCGCTGAGGCCAGCCGGGACGACGCCGGGCTGACCGCCGAACAGATCGTGTTCACGGGGCCGCCCGCCCGCGACCCCTTCCGGCCGGTGATGCAGCCGGCGGCCGCCGGCGAGCCCACCGGCGGCCTGAAGATCTACAGGGCGCCGGCCGGCGACACGCCGTCCCCCGGGCGCAAGAGGCCGCAGGGAGGAAGCGGGAGCCTTTCGATCCCTCCGCTGCCTCTTCCCGGACTGGGCCAGGGGCTGCGGGTGGAGGGGCCTCAGGCGCAGGCGCCCGCCGCTCCCGAGCCTCCGCCGTTCACGGCGACGGGGGTCGTCCGGGGTTCCTATGACCTGGCCATCCTGCGCGGGGAGGGCGGCACGAGATATTTTGTCCGCGAGGGCCAGAGCGTCGGCGATGGCTACGTGGTCAAGTCCATCTCCCCGGTGGGGGTGGTTCTGAAAAAGCAAGACCGCAGCGTGTTCGTGAAACTAGGAGGAGCGCAAGATGCCACATCTACGTCCCGGCCGCGCCAGGAGGGTAACTGAGATGAAAGTCAGAACCGCCCTCTGGCCGCTCATCATCGGACTGGCGCTGGCCGCGTCGGCCGTGCAGGCAGCCAGCGTCACCGCCGTGCGCGTGAACGACCTGGCCGACAGGGTCGAGATCCGCGTATCGACGGACGGACCGGCTGAAGCCCGGGTCAGCCAGTCCGCGGCGGGCCAGTGGATCGCACTGGACATCCGCGGGGAATACAAGTGCAGGCCGGTGCGCCAGGCTGTGCGGAGTCAGTCCGTCCGGGCGGTGAAAGCCGGCTGGTTCCAGAGCAGGCCCCCCGTCACGCGGGTGGCCGTCACGACGGCGGCGAAGGTGCCGTACGAGCTGGACCGTTCCGGGGAAGGCTCGATCGTCCTGACCGTCTGGAAGAGCCGGGCCGCTCAGATGGGGGCGAAAGACGCGCCAGCCCCCCGCCCGTCCGCCGGGACGGCGGCCTCTTCGGCCCCCGCGACCGCCGCGGCGCCCGCGCCGGCTGCAAAGTCCGCCCCGGCGTCGCTGGCCGTGAATCCCGGGGGACCGCCGCTTGCGACGCTTCCCGCCGCCACCGTCCCGCCGCCCGCTCCGCGTCTGGAGGTGAAAGGAACACCGCGCACCGAGGCCGCGGCCGTGCCTCCCGCTCAGCCTCCGGCGCCGAAGAGGGACCTGATGGCCTTCCGGCCCGCCCCCGCGGCGCGGACGGAGGAACCGGTGGTCCGGGTGGCGGCCGAAGCCGAGGTGCTGGAGTCCGGCAGCCCCGAGCCGCGCCCCTTGCGCTCCGCCAGGGCCCCCGCAGGCGCGCCGCCCGCCCCCGCGCGCAGCGCCGCGCCTTCCATCAGCCTCAACATGGTGGGCTCGGACATCAACGATGTGCTCAAGGCGCTCACCATGCAGGCGGGGGTCAACGTGGTCACGGCGACGGACGTGAAGGGCGAGGTGACGGTCTCGCTTCAGAACGTGGACTTCGAAAGCGCGCTGAACTCCATCACCCGGCTTTCCGGATACCGGTGGATCCGCGAGGGGAGCACCTATTACGTCGGCAGCGACAAGTCCATCAACAGTTTCCGCTCCGGGTCGGACTCCGCGACGGAAGTCGTCACGATGAGCCGCGGCTCCGCGCAGGACGTTCTGACGGTGCTCAAGGCGCAGTATCCCAACCTGGTGGCGTCCCTGCCCGCCCAGCAGACGGACGGCAAGACCATCATCCTGAGCGGACCGAAAGAGGATGTCGAGGCTGCGCGCAACCTGGTGGCGATGGTGGATGCATCCATCGCGCCCACCGAGTCGCCGTCGGAGATCGCCTACTACCGCATCAAGCACGCCATTCCCTCCACTCTGGTGGCCACACTGGAGCGGCTGATACCGACGCTGCGGGTCGCATCGGGAGCGGTCCCCACGCCGCTCGACTTCGCCCGCCCGACGGGCAAAGACGACCTGGTCTACCGCAAGCCTCAGGCTCAGGAGGAAGGCAAGTCCGGCAGCGGCGGGAGCGGCGGAGAGTCCGGCGCGGGCGCGGCGGGCACAGGCAAACCGGGCGGCGAGAGGAAGTCCGCAGTGGATGACAGCTCGCGGATGCTGGTCCTGGCGGGCACCCGGACGGACATCGACCGGGCGCTGGAGATCCTGAGCCGCGTGGACATCCCCGCTCCCCAGGTGACCATCGAGGCAAGGCTGGTGGACCTCTCGTCCGGCAGCGCGCTGAAGCAGGGCTTCATATACGACCAGTCGCTGAACGGGTTCAACATCGGCGCGAGCGGGACCGCCGCCGCGGGCACGACCACCACCCGCAACTTCAGCGTGTTCCTGGACGCCAAGCTGGAGGCCGAGATCAAGGACGGGAAAGCCCGGCTGCTGGCCAGCCCCAAGATCTCCGTGATGGAGGGGGACACGGCGACGATCTTCATCGGCGACCAGATCACCTACATCGAGAGCATCCAGGCCACCACGAGCGGCATCACCGTGACCACCAACAAGGTGAACGCGGGCATCGAGCTGGGAGTCACACCGCTGATCAACACGACGGACGGCACCATCTCGATGAAGATCCATCCCGAGGTCAGCACCCCCACCCTGGTCACGGACCGCAACACGGGAGTCACGCTGCCGCAGGTGGCGACCCGGTTCGCGGACACCTCGGTGCGGATCAAGGACGGGGACACGGTGGTCATCGGCGGGCTGCTGAACGAGAACGAGGTGGGCACGCTGACCCGCATCCCGTTCCTTTCCGACCTGCCCTTCCTGGGCAACCTGTTCAAGCACCGCGACAGGAAGACCGACCAGCGCGAGCTGGTGATCTTCATCACCTGCCGCATCAGTCCAGACGTACCCTAGAGACAGGGATGCCAGAGCCGCGACGGGGACTCCGGGGAGCATCCGGGGAGCTGGAGTCCCCGTCGCGGCGAGCCCTTGAGACCGGCACAGGAGCCGGGACCTGAAAAACCGGCACTTTCACGGGGGAAAGCCCGGGCCCCGTGCGTGCCGACCATATGACTGCGGACACAGATCCGCACCGCACATTCACCGACGGCCCCCGGACGGGCCACAGAGCAAGGATACAGGGACGTAGACGAACCCATGGAGCTCCGAGGAATCGGCGCGACATTCGTAAAGCAGGGACTGGTCACGGAAGAGCAGCTCCGCGAAGCTCAGGAGAAGCAGGCGCAGCTGGGCCCCAACCAGTCTCTGGGCGACGTCCTGGTGAGCATGGGTCTGATCACCGAACGGGACCGCGTCCGCTGCCTGAGCGAGCACTGGGGGGTCCGCTACGTCGAACTGGCCGACCAGCAGATCGAGCCGGACACGGTCAAACTCCTCTCGCAGTCCATCGCCCGACGCTACAAGGTGATCCCCATCGCCCGAAACAACGGCAAGATCACGCTGGCGATGGCGAACCCGCTGGACATCTACGCCATCGACGAGATCCGGGTCATCACCGGATGCGAGATCGAGCCGGTGATGGCGGCCGAAGACGACGTCCTTCAGGCCATCACCAGGGCCTACCGCTCGGAGTCGGATGTCTCCGAGGTGGTGTCCAGCGTCATCAAGGACATCGACGAGGACCGCATCGACATCGAGAAGCGGTCGGAAAAGGAGGAGGAAGAGGTCTCCATCGAGCAGCTGCGGGAGCTCTCGGAGGAGGCGCCCATCATCAAGCTGGGCAACCTGATCATCTCCCGGGCCATCGCCGACGGCGCGAGCGACCTGCATATCGAGCCGCAGAAGAACGAGCTGCGCGTCCGCTTCCGGATCGACGGGATCATGCACGACGTCATGACGGTCCCCAAAAAGGCCCAGGCGTCGCTGATCTCGCGGTTCAAGATCATGGCGGACATGGACATCGCCGAGAAGCGCGCCCCGCAGGACGGGCGGATCTCGGCGCGCATCAACGACCGCGACTTCGATTTCCGCGTCTCCACCCTGCCCAGCGTCTACGGCGAGAAGATCGTCATGCGCGTGCTGGACAAGAGCAGCATCCATGTGGGCCTGAACAAGCTCGGGTTCCTGCCCCAGACGCTGGAGCTGTTCGAATCCATCATCACGCGCGCATACGGCATCATCCTGGTGACGGGCCCGACCGGGTCAGGCAAATCCACCAGCCTTTACTCCGCCCTGGCCAAACTGAACACCGGGGAGAAGAACATCCTCACCCTGGAAGACCCGGTGGAATATGAACTGGAAGGGATCACGCAGACCCAGGTGAATCCGAAGGCCGGGCTGACGTTCGCCTCCGGGCTGCGCACGATGCTGCGCCAGGACCCGGACATCATCATGGTGGGAGAGATCCGCGACCACGAGACCGCGCTCATCGCGATGGAGGCCGCCCTGACCGGGCACCTGGTGCTTTCCACCCTTCACACGAACGACGCGCCGGGAGCGATCACCCGCCTCATCGACATGGGCATCGAGCCGTTCCTGATCGCCTCCGCAGTCATCGGAGTGCTGGCCCAGAGACTGCTCCGGACCATCTGCCCGAAGTGCAAGGAGTCCTACACCCCGCCCGCCGACGCCATCAAGCGCCTGGGGATGAAGCTGGACCCGAACTCCAAGATCACGTTTTACCGGGGCCGCGGCTGCCCCAACTGCAAGAACTGCGGATACAAGGGCCGCATCGGCATCTACGAGCTGATGCCCATCACGGACCAGATCCGGGACCTCATCCTGGCCCGGGCATCGGCCTACGCCATCAAGGAAGCGGCGATCGAGCAGGGCATGAAGACCCTGCGCGACGACGCCATGGAAAAGATCCTCCTCGGCCACACCACGCTGGAGGAGTCCCTGAGGGTGATCTACACAGGTTAGCGACCGGCGCGCCGCGGCCGGACAGCGGCGGACGGTCCGGAGGCGCGCCGCTCACACAACGGACAAGACAGGACAATGGGACAGCTCTACGCATTCAGAAGAGACGATGACGAACCCGGCCGCCAGGCGCCTGGGGGAGGCCCGTTCAACCTGGATCCTCTGGGCAGCGACGCGGACGAGTACCGGGCTTCCGGGCGGGACACCGAGACCCTTCACGTGGACGAGATTTTGCGGGAAGGGGTCGGAAGAGGGGCATCGGACGTCCACCTGACCGTCGGTCTGCCCCCGTGCGCGCGCGTGGACGGACGCCTGTGCCGCATGGATTTCACCCCTCTGGAAGCTCATCAGATCCAGCGGATGATCTACGACATCCTGAACAAAGACCAGATCCTGTGGCTGGAAAAGAGCCGGGAGCTGGACTTCTCTTACGGACTGTCCGGCGTGGGGCGCTTCCGCGTGAACGTCTACCGGCAGCGGGGCTCGCTGGGCGCCGCCTTCCGCGTGGTGCCAAGCGAGATCCCCACGATGGAACAGCTGCGGCTCCCGCCGATCTGCAAGGAGCTGACGAACCGCGGAAGCGGGCTGATCCTGGTGACCGGTCCGACCGGCGCGGGCAAGTCCACCACCATCGCCTCGATGATCGACTACATCAACACGCACCGGCCGGTGCACATCGTCACCATCGAGGACCCCATCGAGTACCTTCACCGGCACAAGGTGGGGATGGTGAACCAGCGGGAGCTGAACTCCGACACGGACTCGTTCGAGAACGCCCTGCGCGCCGTCCTGAGGGAGGATCCGGACGTCATCCTGGTGGGAGAGATGCGCGACCTGGAGACCATCAGCGCGGCGCTCACCCTGGCGGAGACCGGGCATCTGGTGTTCGGCACTCTGCACACGCGGAGCGCGGCGCAGACCATCGACCGCATCATCGATGTCTTTCCCCCCCATCAGCAGGAACAGATCCGGGTGCAGCTTGCGAACACGCTGGAAGCCGTCATCTCGCAGCTGCTCCTCCCGATGAACGGAGGCGGCCGCGTGGCCGCGCACGAGATCATGGTGGCCACATCCGCCGTCCGGAACCTGATCCGGGAAGGCAAGAGCTACCAGATCAACACCCTGCTGGAGACCAGCCAGGCCCAGGGGATGCAGCCGATGGACCGGGCGCTGGTCGAGTTGCACCTGCAGGGGCTGGTGGGCCTGGAGGAGGCGCGGATGCGCGCGGTGGATCCGGAGAACTTCGACCGCTACCTGAGAGGCGGTTGAGGCCGGTAGCGCCCCGGCACGATAGCTGCGGCCGGAGATGGCAGAGGCCGCTCCGGCCTGGCGGGAGACAAGCAATGGCACAAGCGTTCGCCTGGGACGACGGGGCTGAAAGCGAATTGAGCGCTCCGTTCGAGAAAAAAACTGAAGAGATCCGCCTGTTCGGGCACAGCACCCACGGGGACGGTCAACAGGCCCGGATGCGGCCCATCGAGGGGGTGCACGTGGACGAGATCCTCGAAGAGGGACTTCTCCGCGGCGCATCCGACGTGCACATCCACTGCGGGCTGCCGCCCGTCTTCCGCGTGGACGGTAGCCTGGTCCGCAGCGACTATGAGCCGCTGGACGCCCGGACCATCCAGAGGCTTGTTTACGACATCCTGACCGGCGAACAGGTGGGCCGGCTGGAAGCGGAGCGCGAGCTGGACCTTTCGTATTCCATGGGCGACCGCTGCCGCTTCCGCGTCAACGTGTTCCGTCAGAAAGGGAGCTATCAGGCGGCGTTCCGGCTGGTGCCGAGCGAGATCCCGGACATGGACGAACTGCGTCTGCCCCCGGTGCTCCGGAAGCTTACCCAGACCACCAGCGGACTGATCATGGTGACGGGACCGACGGGGTCCGGAAAGTCCACCACCATCGCCGCGATGATCGACCACATCAACCAGAACCGCTCGGTCCACATCATCACGCTGGAGGACCCCATCGAGTATCTCCACCGGGACAGGCGGGCGATGGTCACGCAGCGCGAGCTGCACTCCGACACGGACTCCTTCCACAACGCCCTGCGGGCGATTCTGCGGGAGGATCCGGACGTCATCCTGGTGGGAGAGATGCGCGACCTGGAGACCATCAGCGCGGCGCTGACTCTGGCGGAGACCGGGCATCTTGTGTTCGCCACGCTGCACACCCGCAACGCGGCGCAGACGGTGGACCGCATCGTGGACGTTTTCCCGCCGCATCAGCAGGAGCAGATCCGGGTGCAGCTCTCCAACACGCTGGAAGCCGTCATCTCCCAGCTCCTGCTTCCCATGCGGGAAGGCGGGCGCGTGGTGGCGGTGGAGGTGCTGGTGGCCACCTCCGGCATCCGCAACCTGATCCGCGAAGGCAAGACGCACCAGATCGGCACCGCGATCGAGACGGGGACCAACCTCGGGATGCAGCCGATGGACCGATCGCTGGCCGAGCTGGCGACCCTCGACATGATCTCGCTGCAGCAGGCCAAGCTGCACGCGACCGACCCGGAGAATCTCGAGCGTTACCTTGGAGAACGGTGATGGCAGTCTTTCAATACAGTGCGGTGGACGCATCCGGCAAGACCGTCACGGGCTCCATCGAGGCGGAGTCCGAGAATCTGGTCATCTCGCGTCTCCAGCAGCAGCAGTACCATATCGTCAGCATCCGCAGGACGCGCGGAGGCTCGAAGTCGGCCGCCCAGCCCCGCAGGCCGGCCAGGAAGGGCAAGAAGGTCAAGCTGCAACAGCTTGTCGTCTTCACCCGCCAGCTCTCCACGATGATCGAGGCGGGCATCGGCATCGTGAAGTGCCTCGAGATCCTGGGAAACCAGACCAAAGATCCTGTGATGGCGGAGGTCATCGAGACGGCCAAGCGGGACGTCAAAGGGGGGATGAGCCTGACCGAGGCGTTCAGCAAGCATCCCCACGTCTTCAACAAGCTCTACGTCAACATGATCCGGGCGGCCGAGACAGGAGGCATCCTTGACACCATCCTGGAGCGCGTCTCTCAGTTTCTGGAGAAGGAGCAGGAGATCCGGAACAAGATCAAGAGCGCGATGATGTACCCCATCATCGTCCTCATCTTCGCGTTCTGTATGGTGGGTGCGCTGTTCGTCTTCGTGCTGCCGAAGTTCAAGGAGATCTTCGCCTCCATGAACATCGAGATGCCGCCCGCCACCGCGATGCTGTTTGCGATGAGCGACATGCTGCGCAACTACATCTACATCCCGATCGGTTTCGCGATCGGCGGCTATTTCGGCATCCGCTGGATCCTCAGCACGCCCGGAGGACGCTACCAGTACGACAAACTGAAGCTGAACCTTCCGGTGGTGGGAGAGCTGGTCCAGAAGATGGCGGTGTCCAGGTTTGCGCGCACCTTCGGAACGCTCATCGCAAGCGGTGTTCCCATGATGCGCTCGCTCGAGATCGTGGGTGAGACATCGGGCAACATCGTCATCGCGAAGGCGGTGGAGAACGCGCGCAACTCGATCCGGGAGGGGCAGAAGGTCAGCGCGCCGCTGGCGGCAAGCGGTGTGTTTCCCGCAATGGTGACTCATATGATCGACGTCGGCGAAGAGACCGGACGCCTCTCGGACATGCTGGTGAAGGTGTCGGACTTCTATGACGACGAGGTCGACAACGCGGTGAAAGGACTCACCTCGATGATCGAGCCTCTGCTGATCGTTTTCATGGGCCTGGTGGTGGGCTTCATCGCCATCTCCATCATGGCTCCGATCTTCAAGATTGTGACGAGCATCGAATGAAGAACGCCCAGAGACCGAGACTCACGGAAGAGCAGATCCAGCATCTGCTGGAGCGTTACAGGACCCGGCGCGACACCCGCGCCCGGGACAAGCTGGTGCTGCAGTACAGGAACCTGGTGGAATCCATCGGGAGGCGCTTCGCCGGAGCCGGCGAACCGGTGGAAGACCTTGTGCAGGAAGGCTACATCGGGCTGATGTCGGCGCTGGACGGCTTCGACGCCTCGAAGGGGGTGAAATTCTCCACCTATGCGACGCACTTCGTCATCGGGCAGATCAAGCACTACCTGCGCGACAAGGGGAAGATCATCAAGGAGCCGGCCTGGCTGCAGGAGCTCAATCAGAGGATGCAGCGGGTGATCGAGTCGCTGGCCCAGCAGTACGGGCGGGCGCCCACGGAGGCCGAGATCGCCCAGGTGATGAAGATCTCGGAGGAGGAGGTCAGTTCGCTGCTCACCACCCGGGATGTCTTCAAGGTCGGCTCGCTGGACGCAGAGCGGGACGATGGGTCCTCAGGCAGCTCCGAGATGGAGAAAGTGCGCTCGCGGCAGTATGAGACCTTCGAGCTTCCGATCGAGGACCGCATCGTGCTGGAATCCGCGGTGGAGCGGTTGAAGAACGTGGAGCAGCGGGTGATCCACGAGTATTTCTTCCGCGACCTGAACCAGACGGAGATCGCGCGCAAACTGGGGATCTCCTGCAACTACGTGTCGCACATCCTGCGCAACTCCACGCGCAAGCTGAAGAAGATCCTCACGACGGAGGACCTCAAGGAGGTGCAGGTACAGCTCCGGGCCCTCCAGAGGCGCGGCGGGCAGGTGGATGCGGAAGAGATCTCGGGCATCACGGACCCGGCGACCGGCCTCTACACACGTTCTTATTTCCTTGCGCGCCTCGAGGAGGAGCTTTCCCGCGCCACGCGGCATCACTATCCGGTGGCGGTCATGCTGATGTCGCTGGAATACCGGAGCGACTCGCACGGCGGCTGGGTGCCGATGACCGCCGACGAGCGTCTGGAGGCGCTGGGGCAGGCCATCCGGGCCCGCGTGCGGCGGGCGGACCTGGTGGCACGCTACGACGCGAACCAGTTCGCCCTGATGCTGCCGCACACCGGATCGCAGGCGGCCGCGGTCTGCGAGCGCCTGCAGGGCATCGTCCAGACAATGAACGCCTCGTCCGGGCAGGAACTGTTCCCGCTGCGGGGGACGCTGACGTTCGCCAGCTTCCCCCAGGACGCGGGCAACTTCGCCGACCTGCTGGTGCGCGTGGAAGCCGGGCACCCGCCGTCGCAGGCGGCTGAGCGGAAGAAAGAGCCTATCGCGGCGTGACGCGTTGGCCCGCAGGAGGGCCGGGACAGTCCCGGAGGCCCGGAGCCCGAGAAGCTCCGGGCCTCTTTCGCGTGGACAGCCCCCCACCCCGGTGCTACAATCCGGGGGACCCGCTCCGGCGGCCCGTCCGCCGGGCGGCCGGGAACCGCTGACAGAACATCACCGACAGGAGGCTCGAAAGAGAGCGCTGAGATGACCACAGACCGGGCAAGGGACGGCAAAGTGAGGGTCGGCGTGGTCGGCGTGGGGATCGGGCGGCTGCATCTGGAGGGATACCGCACGCACCCGGACGCCGAGATCGCCGCCATCGCGGACATCAACGAGGAGCGCGCGAAGGCGATTGCGGAGGAGTTCGGCGTCCCCCGCGTCTACACCGACTACGAGAAGATGCTCCAGCAGGAGGAGCTGGACGGGGTGAGCGTCTGCACACCGAACAGCCTGCACGCCCCCGTCGCCATCGCGGCCTTCGAAGCCGGCTGTCATGTGCTCTGCGAGAAGCCCATCGCGACCAGCGCCGAAGAAGGCCGCAAGATGGTGGAGGCGGGAAAGAAGGCCGGGAAGATCTTCATGATGGCCTTCAACAACCGCTTCCGGGGAGACACCCAGGTGCTGAAGACCTACATCGACCAGGGCCGGCTGGGCCGGATCTATTACGCCAAGACCGGCTGGATCCGGCGGCGGGGCATTCCCGGTATGGGCGGCTGGTTCACCACGAAGGCCATGTCCGGCGGAGGCCCGCTGATCGATCTGGGCGTGCACGTGCTGGACCTGACGATGTATCTGATGGGCAACCCGAAGCCGGTGGCGGCCTATGGAAGCACCTATGCGGAGTTTGGCCCGCGGATGCCGGGCGGCGAAAAGTATGACGTGGAGGATTTGGCGGCGGCAATCGTCAAGTTTTCCGACGGCGCCACGGTGTTTCTCGAGGCGAGCTGGGCGTCCAACATCGAGCGCGACCGCTTCTACGTGACGCTGATGGGCACTGAAGGAGGAGCCGACCTGGAGCCGCTGCGAATCTACACGGAGGAGAACGGCCATCAGGTGGACATCGCTCCGCACGCGCCGGCGGTGCACGGGCACCAGGCGGAGGCGCGGCACTTCGTGGACTGCATCAGGGAGAACAGGACGCCGCTCGCCACCGGCGAGCACGGACTGGACGTGGTGAAGATCCTGGACGCCATCTACCGGTCCGCGGAGACAGGGGAGATGGTCAGGATCGCCTGACCCGCCAGCCTCAGGGCCGGCAAGATCAGGGGAGGAATCGGCAACAATGAAGATCGGTGTATTCACGGTTCTGATGAGCGACCAGCCGCTGGAGCAGGTGCTGGACTTTCTTGCCGAAAACGGCGTGGAAGCCATCGAGCTGGGAACGGGCAACTACCCGGGCAACGCCCACTGCAACCCGGACGAGCTGCTTGAGAATGACAGGGCGCGCAAGGACCTGCTCAAGGCAGTGGAGAAGCGCGGCCTGGTCATCAGCGCGCTCTCCTGCCATGGCAACCCCATCCATCCCAACCGGCAGATCGCCCAGCAGCACCACGACACCCACCGGAAGACGGTGCTGCTTGCGGAGAAGCTGGGACTGGACACGGTGATCGGGTTCTCCGGCTGCCCCGGTGACTCGCCCACCGCAAAGCGTCCGAACTGGGTGACCTGCCCGTGGCCTCCGGACTATCTGGAGACGCTGGAGTGGCAGTGGAAGCGCAAGGTCATTCCTTACTGGAAGCAGGAGGCGAAGTTCGCCCGGGAGCACGGCGTGCGGCTGGCCTTCGAGATGCACCCCGGCTTCGTGGTGTACAACCCGGAGACCCTGCTGCGGCTGAGGAAGGCCTGCGGCGACAACATCGGCTCCAACTTCGACCCCAGCCACCTCTGGTGGCAGGGAATGGATCCGGTGCTGGCGATCCGTACTCTGAAAGACTGCATCTTCCATTTCCACGCCAAGGACTGCCGGATCGACCCGGCCAACACGTCCATCAACGGCGTGCTGGACACCAAGAACTATGTTGACCCCGAAGCGCCGATGGCCAATGAGTCAAAGCGCTCGTGGATCTTCCGCACCATCGGCTACGGCCACGACGCTTCGGTGTGGCGGGACATCATTTCGGAGCTGCGGCTGGCCGGCTACGACCACGTGCTGTCCATCGAGCACGAGGACAGCCTGATGTCGGCCCGGGAGGGGCTGCTCAAGGCGGTGAACTTCCTGAAGCCGATGCTGATTACGGAGAAGCTCGGCGCGGCCTGGTGGGCGTGAGCCCTGCGGCAGGCACCGGCAACTGACCTGGATCCGGGGGCGGCATACGCCCCCTTTTTTGCTTTGCCGGACGGGGAGCTGCCGGGCTATCATGAGTGGCCGCCCCCGGGCGGGGCGCAAGGGGGGAGGCGTCCCGGAGCCGTAGATGAGCGACAGCACCATCCGCGATAACCTGATGCGCGTGCGGGAGCGGATCGCGCGTGCCGCCGCGAGAGCGGGACGCGATCCTTCCGGGATCACGCTGGTCTGCGTGTCGAAGACAAAGCCGGCGGAGCTGGTCCGGGAGGCACTGGAGGCCGGAGCAACGGACTTCGGGGAGAACTACGTTCAGGAGGCGGCGCAGAAAGTGCCTCTGGCCGGCCCCGGCGCGCGCTGGCACATGATCGGGCATCTGCAGACGAACAAAGCCGCCCGGGCGGCGGAGCTGTTCCATATGATCCAGTCTGTGGACAGCGTGAAGCTTGCGGGACGGCTGGGGCGGGCGGCCCGCGAGCGCGGCCGGATCCTGGATGTTCTGATCGAGGTGAACGTGGCCGGCGAGCAGACCAAAAGCGGGGCGGCTCCGGAGGAGGTCCCGTCAGTGGCGGAAGCCGTGCTGCGGGAGGAAGGGCTCCGGCTGCTGGGAGTGATGGGCATCCCCCCTTTCCTTGCCGACCCGGAGCGGGTGCGCCCGTATTTCGCCGCGCTGCGGGAGATCTTCGAGACGCTGCCGCCGGCGAACCGCAGAGTCCTCTCGATGGGGATGTCGGCAGATTTCGAGGCCGCCATCGCTGAGGGATCCACGATGGTGCGGATCGGCACGGCGGTGTTCGGGGCGCGTTAGGCGGCCGGGCAGCACAACTTCGGCAAACTCCGGACGAAAAATCGCCGCATCCGGGTGCAGGAGGCGGACGCAAGGGTGTAGAATAGTGCCGTACTGTTGCCCTTTCTCTGAAGAAACGGGGGCGGCTGCGGGCGCCTTGCTCCTATCCGGGCGCCGGATGCGGAAAGACCCCCGAACGGACCAGTGGTCCCGGAAAGGAAGGATCCTGAAAGCCGGGACGACGACAGCCCCCGTGCATCCTCGCCCGTGCGTACGGCTGATCAGTCACGACATCCCGGCCGGCGGCTCGCGCCGCGGCCGTCAGGGAGCGCTCACCGCGAGATGAACGACATGCTGCTGGATGATTTCGACGAGCCCAGAGGTCTCTGGGACCGGCTGAAGGACAGGTTCGGGATGGCCGCCGAGGAGGAGGACGAGGAAGTCCCCGAAACGCGCCCGCAACGCAGGAAGGGAGTCCCTCTCAGGATGCATTCGGCGCGCGTGAACCGGGTGTCCGTCTGGCACGCCGCCGAGAGCTTCGAGACCGCCAGACAGGCGGCGGACGGGCTGAAAGAGGGCCGTCCGCAGGTGGTGAACCTGGAGAACACGAGCCCGGAGCTCTCAGAGCGGATCATCGACTTCCTGAACGGGGTGATCTACGCGCTGGACGGATACGTGGAGAAGGTGGGCCACAAGGTCTTCTTCTTCACGCCCAGCAACATGGTCATCGACGTCGAGGACGTCGCTCCGCGCCAGAAGAACCTGTTCTCGGGGAACTGAGACTCTCCCGGTCCGGACGTGCACCGGAAGGGCAGGTCACCATGAGAATCGCATTCCTGGGAACGGGGGCCATGGGCGGCGCGCTGGTGCGCGGCGTGGTGGAGTCCGGCTTCCGGCCGGCGGAGGACATCCTGGCCTTCGACCCCGACACTTCCCGTCTGGAGGCGTTGCAGCGCGAGACGGGCATCCGGGCCTGCCGGGACGCCGCCTCGGCCGCGCGCGAGGCGGGGACCGTCGTGCTGTGCGTGAAGCCGGCTCTGGCTTGCCCGCTGGCCCGGGAGCTGGCTCCGGAGATGGGCCCGGACAGGCTGCTCATCAGCATCGCCGCCGGGGTGCGGATCGCCGACCTCCGGAGCGCGCTGCCGGACGGGGCGCCAATCATCCGCGCGATGCCCAACACGCCCGCCACCATCCGGCGCGCGGCCACGGCGATCTGCGCCGGGGAGGGCGTGACGCGGGAACAGCTGGAGCTGGCCGAGGGGCTGTTCGGCTCCGTGGGCATCACCGTCATTGTCGAGGAGAGGCTGATGGACGCGGTGACGGGCCTGTCCGGAAGCGGCCCGGCGTTCATTTTCACGGTGATCGAGGCGCTGGCGGACGGCGGCGTCAGCCAGGGGCTGCCCCGGGATGTGGCTCTGAAGCTTGCCGCGCAGACCTGCGCGGGGGCGGCCGACCTCGTGATGCGCTCGGGGCAGCATCCGGCCCAGCTGCGCGATCAGGTGGCCAGCCCGGGCGGGACCACGATCGCCGGGATCGCTGAGCTGGAACGGGGCGGTCTGCGCCCGGCCCTGATCGGCGCCGTTCAGGCCGCCGCCCGGCGCGCAAAGGAGCTGTCGGAGCATTGAGACTGCTGATCCTCTTTCTGCAGGTGTATCAGTGGATCATCATCGCCAGAGCGGTGGTGAGCTGGATCCCGTCGATCCCGCGGTATCATCCGGCCGTGCGGCTTCTGGACGACCTGACCGAACCCGTGCTCCGGCCGCTGCGCCGGATCATTCCCCCGGAAAAGACCGCCTACGTCGATTTTACTCCGCTTATCGTGTTTTTTCTGATCGGATTCCTGATCCGGCTGCTGGCCAGCCTGGCGACGCCGGTGCAGACGATCGGAGTGTGACCCAGACAGGGGAGGCGTGTATCATGAAGATAACGGCCATTGACCTGACGCACAGGAAGTTTGCCCGCAGCTTCCGGGGATACCGTCCGCAGGAAGTGGACGACCTGCTCCGGGAACTGGCTGCGGAACTCGAGGAGAGCGCCCGGGACCGGGCTCGGATGCAGGATCAGATCGAGCGCCTGCACGCCGAGGTGGCCCGCTACAGGGAGATGGAGCAGACGCTGAACAACGCGGTGCTTCTCGCCCAGAAGACAGCGGACGAGGTGCAGGCAAGTGCCCGGCGCGATGCGGACTCCATCCTTCGCGAGGCGGAGACCCGGGCCGAGCGCCTGAACGCCGAGGCCCACCGGCAGCGTCAGGACCTGCTGAACGAGATCCGGCGGCTGCAGGAGCGCCGCGACCAGCTGGAGGATGCTCTGCGCTGCGCGGCCCGCGACCTGCTGGAATGGTTGGAGCGGCGCAGGTTCGATCGCGTGGTCGCGATGCCGGCCGAGGACGTGGCTGCCGCCGAGACCGGCGAGCGGGTCCAGGACCTGCGGCTGGTGGAGCAGGCAGCCGGGAGTTCCGCCGCGCAGGAGGCCAGGACGGCGGAGACGATTGCCGCGGAGGAGACGGAAGCCCCCTCAGGCGGATAGCATTGTACAGCAATTGAGCAGGATCATATACAGAAACAGGCACAGGACCGCTCCGCAGTCCCGGCCCGGGGGCGGCCGGTGGAGTTAGTACGCGCCATCTTTGCCGTGTTCTTCGCCCTGGCCGTCCTCGGGCTGTGGCTGGCGCTCATCTACTTTACGATCCAGTCCCTGCGGACGTGGCGCAAAGAGAAGCGCGCGCCCGTCGAGACGCTCCGGGCATCCGTCTCGCGCTGCTACGAGGAAGAGGACTTCGTGCTGCAGTACGCCGACCGGGTGGTGGCGCATCATCTGGTGGAGTTCACCGCCGAGGACGGGCGCACCTTCACCTTCTCGATGACGCCCGGGCAGTTCCGGCGGTTCGACGAGGGCGACAACGGAATCCTTCGGGTCCGCAACGAAAGCTTCGTCTCCTTCGAGTCGCTGACCGGGACAGGGCAGGCCATCTACCAGACCGGCAGCGACGCCGATCGCGTCTACCGGCGCATCGTCCGGGGTAAATGAGCCGCGATGAGGATCCCGCCGTCCGCCTGACCCTGCGCGTCACGCCCCGAAGCTCGCGCGAGAGCGTGACGCTGGCTTCCGATGGCACGCTCCTTGTGCGCGTGAGCGCGCCGCCGGCGGAAGGGCGGGCAAACCGGGCCGTGGTGGAAGCTCTGGCCCGGGCGCTGGGCGTTCCGAAATCCCGCATCCGGATCGTCTCCGGCGAGACATCCCGCACCAAGACTGCAGAGATTGCCGGCATCTCCCGAAATGACATAGAGGGACTGCTGCCCTCTGTGGACCAGCCAGAATCCCGCGCGTAACGGTACTGCGGAGCGCCGGCTTTGACTCTAAGAACCTTACCGGCCAGCCTTCTCCTGGCAGCAGCGCTGCTGCTGTATCCGGCCGTCTCCGTCTCTGGCTCCGCGGCGGGCCTGCGGCTGCGGGCGGAGCGTTCCGCAATCGCGGTCCTGGATGAGAGCGGCCGCCAGGTGGGATCCTTCGTGCGTCCGGAGTCGGATCTGGAGCCTTCCGGAGAGGAGAAGTTCACCCCGGTGTCCATCCGGGCGGACGGCTCCTCCGGCCGGATGGTCTGGCGCTCCTCGCTGGGCTACGAGGCGGAGCTGACACTGGAGGCGAAGGGGCCCCCTCCCCGCGTGGAGGCGCGCGTGAAGGTCCGGAGCCTTGCCGGGCCGGAGCGTCAGGTGTACCTCTATTTCCCGTTCGAGCGCGAAGGCGTGGTGGAGCACCCGTCGCTCATCAGCTTCGCGGCGGACGGGGACGAGCTGCTCCCGTTCGAAAGGGAGATGCCCGGGGAAGGCCTCACGGCCTTCTGGGGAACGGCAGAGATGCACCTGGCCCGCCCGGACGCCGAGCTGCTGCTGCCGGTGGTGGCGGCGCAGGTTCCTTCCGGCTTTCTGGTGGCCGGGTGCGATCCGGCGTCGGCCTTTGCCATCCGTTTCCACCGCGAGGGGAGGGTGGAGTTCGCGCGCCGGTTCTTTCCGGGGGCCGCAGGCGGCGCCGGGGACGCCGCCCCGCTGAGCCTGTGCGCGGACTGGAACCGCCCTTACACTTTCTTTGTCGGCGTAGCTCCGGAGGGGACGCGCTGGGCGGACATCTACCGCGACTGGTTCCTCGCCCTCAACCCCTCCCGACTCCGGCCAGGCCCCGCAGGCGCCGCCAGAGCCGTAGGGCGCGCCGGGCCCAGCGCCGGGGAGGACGCCTATCTTATCTGCGCGGACGCCGGGAGCGGGGGTGGAGCGGCCCTGCTCGAGCTTCCGGCGGCGGTGCCTTCCGGACCGGACGCTCGCCCCGATCCCGCGCTGCGGGACAGCCTCATCCTGACGCCCGGCGGACAGCCTGTGCCCTGGCGCGGAGGGTGGAAGGCGAACATCAGCCCGCGGTTCTCCCTTGGAAGAAAAGCTCTCGCGGCGCTGGACGCACTGGATGCCGGGCGATGGGCCGGCGCGCTGGCGGACACCGGCCCGGACGCCAACCGGGTGGACCGCAACCGCCGGCTGCCGCCCTACCCCTTCTTCCCCCACCATCTTGCGGCGGCCGAGCTTCTGTGCGAGGCACGGAAGCGCATCGAACCACGCGGACTGCTGCTGGCTGCTCGCGCAAACCACCCGGCCAGCCCGGCTCTGGAGATGGCCGGCCTGATCACGGCGGACGCGTCCTCCGAGCGCATAGCCGGAATCCGCCTGGCTGCGGGGACGCGCCCCGTGGCGGCGGAGGGTCCGGCCACCCCGGAGGGATGGATGCGGGCGCTGTTCTTCGGATGCATCCCCCCCGCGGAGCGGCCTGCGGGATTTCCGGACAGTGGAGTCTTCCGGGCGCTGGCAGAGGCCGTCATCACCGGCGGCACCGCCCGGCCGGACCGGCTGGAGTTCCGCTCGGCTTCGGGCGAAATCTGGGTCACGGTCCGAAACCTGGACTCGCCGCATTTTGGGCGGCCGGTCTCCTTTCCGCCGCAGCCCGGCAGGGCAGTAAGTGACGGGAGCTGGCGGGTCTATTCCTGGTCCCGGCTGGACGGGCTCCGGGCGCACGGAGAAGCCGACTCCCGTGCTCTGATGGAGCTGAGCGTCACCCTGAATCTGGCTGCCGGGGACAGCGGCGTCCTCTTCGCCGTTCCGTCAGCGGTTGCGGTCCAAGCCCCGTATGCCGGCCTGCCCCGGCCCGGAAATCCGGAACCGGTCCGGGCGTCCGGCGGCTGAGCCGGCGGCCTGCAGGCCGTTCCCCGCCGCCTTTTCCTCTCAACAGCGTTTCAGAGACGTTGTATAAGTTTCACGCGAGCACCCGCGACCGCGTTGTTCCACACCTTTTTCCACAGGTTGTGGAAAACTTGCCGGATTGTAGTAGAATGCCGCTGCAAAGAGGGCCAGCCCTTTGCCGCAGGCTGTGGAAACGCCCTGCGGAAAACGGCAGGCCGGTCTGCGCGGGTCCGCGACGCGCGAGAGGCAGCGGCGCGGCTCCTTTCCGCGGCCACCCCGCAGGCGGGGACGGCACCGGAGCACGACTGTCAAAGAAATGGCTTCAGACCTGAATATAACGGGGGCCGGAATGCTCTTCGCCAGGGAGGTCCGGCTCACCACGGTCTCCTGCGGAAGCGGATTCGGCCATATGTTCGCCTTCACCGCACCCGAATCCAACTGCATCGCCTTTCGCCGGGGGAAAAACGGGGCGGTGGCGGTGGGCGGCGACGGAAGGGACGCCGTCTGCCGCATCCGCGCATCGGATGCGGGGTTCGTCCTGGAGAAGACTGTGGACAGGCCGGAGCTTTCGATCCGGGTGAACGCCCGGGAGGTTGACGGCGCGATGATCCTGCGCGAAGGGGACACCATACAGGTGGGGCCGGCAGTGTTCCGTTTCGAGACATCCGTGGTGGCGGACCCCTCGCTGCGCTGGCGCGACCTCTCCGAAGAGCAGGGAATGGCACGCCTGTACGAAGCGCTCAAGGCGGCGGCGCGCGGGATCGGAGTGGGCAGGGAGGCAGGGCGGCACCATCGCACGGGAGCCACGCGCCGGTGATCGCGGGCATCGGCACCGACATTCTCGAGATCGAGCGCATGCGCGCCTTTCTGGAGCTGGGCCAGCCCGCGGTGGACCGCGTCTTCACCCGGCGCGAGCAGGAGCTGGCAGGCGGCCGGGGAGACAGGGTCCCGTTTTACGCCGGACGGTTCGCCGCCAAGGAAGCGGCGGCCAAGGCGCTCGGACCGCCTCTCGGCTGGCACGAGGTGGAGATCCTTGCGGACGCGTCGGGGCGGCCGGTAGCGGTGTTGCACGGCCGCGCGGCGCGGGCCGCCGAAGGGGCACGGGTGCTGGTGAGCATCTCTCACTCCCGGAGCCACGCCGTGGCGGTCGCCATCGTCGAGCGCCGCTGAAGTCCCGGGCCGCCCGGCGGGTATACTGAGCGGGGGGAGAGGAGACTGCACGGAGCACGCAGAACATCCCCCTTGCGCGGTCCGGCCGGGGGCGGGGCGCTGCTGGGCACCGCGTCCGGCGAGACCGGCTCTCGCACGGAGGCACAGCGGACATGAGGGTTCTCAGCGCGCAGGAGATGCGCGAAATGGACCGGCGCGCGTTCGAGGAGTACGGCGTCACCGGCGTCCAGCTGATGGAGATGGCCGGCCGCGCCGTGGCGCTGGTGGCCGACCGGATCCTGCAGGGCAGCCCGGGCGGGGAGCCGGCGGCAATCCCGTCCCCCACCCTGACGTGGCTGGATGAACTCGGCCGCGGACGCGCCGGACGCTCCGGCCGCCCGGGAATGCGCGTGTGCGCGGTGTGCGGCACCGGCAACAACGGCGGAGACGGGTTCGTGGCCGCGCGGCACCTGGCGAACTGGGGCTACGAGTGCACCGTGTTCGTGGCCGGGGACCCCGGCAGGCTCCAGGGGGAGGCGCGGCTCAACTACGAGGCGCTGGTGCGCCGCGGGCTTCCCGTCATCGACGTCCCGGAAGTGTCCGAGCTGCGCGCGCTGGAGCAGGCGGACCTGATCATCGATGCGCTGCTCGGCACCGGGATCCGGGGCGAGGTGATGGAGCGCATCAGCGAGGTGATGGACGTCATCAACTCGGCGGATGCTCCCGTGCTCGCCGTGGACATCCCGTCCGGCATCAGCGCGGACACGGGCGAGGTGTGCGGCAATGCCGTATGGGCCGACGTCACCGTGACGTTCGCCGCGCCCAAAGTCGGGCTTCTTCTCTACCCGGGCGCCGACCACGCCGGGGCCGTGACGGTGGCCGACATTGGCATCCCCGCTCCGCTGATGGAGCTTCACGCGCCGGCCGGGAAGCATCTCATCGACGGGGCGATGGTCGCCGGGCTGGTGCCGGAGCGCCGGAGCGATTCGCACAAGGGCGATCACGGGCACGCCCTGCTGGTGGCGGGCTCTCCCGGTCTGACGGGCGCCGCGGAGATGGCGGCGCGGGCGTGCGTGCTGTCGGGCGCGGGACTGACCACGGTGGCCTGTCCTGCAGCCGTCCAACCCATCCTGGCCGCCAGGCTCACGGAGGCGATGACCCTGCCGCTCGGAGACTCCGGGGACCGGGCGCTCGCTCCGGCGCATCTGGGGAGCCTCCTGGAGCAGTCCGGGCGCTGGACGGCCGTGGGACTCGGGCCGGGGATCGGGCGCGAGCCGCAGACGATCAGATTTGTCAGAGAATTGGTCCCGAAGCTGGACTGCAGATTCGTCCTGGACGCGGACGCCCTGTTCGCGCTGGGCGAGGAGGCGGCCAGCCTGCTGGCCGGCAAGGGGCATCTCGGAGTCATCACCCCGCACCCCGGCGAGCTGGCCCGCCTGCTGGGAACGGAAGCATCCTGGGTGCAGTCCAACAGGCTGGAGGCCGCCGGCCGCGCCGCGGACGACCTCGGGGTCGTCTGTGTCCTGAAAGGCGCTCACACCATCGTCGCGGAGCCGCAGGGACGCTCCTTCTTCAATTTGACGGGCAATCCCGGCCTGGCCAAGGGAGGGTCCGGCGATGTTCTTGCGGGGATGATCCTGGCTCTTCTGGCCCAGGGGCTGGAACCGGTGGACGCGGCTGCAGCCGGGGTCTGGCTGCACGGGAGGGCCGCGGACATCGCGGCGGAAAGGGTGACGCAGATCTCCCTGACCGCAACGGACTGTCTGAAGGCCATCCCCGAGGCGTTCCGCGAGGCTGGCGCCGCCTGAACGAGCGGCTGCCGCGGGTGTAGAACAGGAGCTGCTGGAACAATGAATCCGGTCTTGCGTTGGAGCATCGCAGCGCTGGCGTTCCTTTTGCTGTTCGTGGCGGCCGCCGGAGTCCCGGCGGCGCCGCCGGCCGGGCAACAGACGGACTCGACCGCCTCCCCGCCCTCCGGTAAGCGGCCGGATGCTGACGGGCGCGCCGCTCCGGAAGGCGCGCCGAAGGACGAGGCGGCAGCTGCGCAGGCCTCCGGGAGCGGTCTGACGGGCAAGGTGCTGCTCCCATCGGCGGGCGAGTGGGTCTGGTGGGTGGAGGATGCGCGGGGGATCGTCGCGGCAGGCCCCTTGCTCGCGAAAGGCGCGCGGCTGGAGTGGGCTGCGAAGGACCTGGAGAAGGCTGAGGGGACGCTCTACGTCCTGAACCGCCGCACCGGCAACTCCGCCGCCATCTTGCTGGAAGAGGCGGCCAGAGGAGAAGTTGAGCTGGTGGACGCGGACTTCTCCACGGTCCACCGCCTCAAGGTGAAGGTGACGGGCCGCTCCGGGGACCCCGTGGCGGCCGCCTTTGTCCGGGTGAAGGACAGCACGGGAAAAGAGCAGACCTGCCTGCTGGCGGAAAGCGACGGCGGGGAAGCTGTGTTCCACAGTGTTGCGCAGGGGAAGGCGGTCATCGAAGTGCGCTACGGGGATGTGCGGGTGACGCAGGAGATCCGGCTCGAGCGCGATCGCAAGGAGCCGGAGGCAAAGGCGGAGGTGGTCCTGGCGGGGGATGTGCCCACGGCCGCCGCGTCCGCCGCACCCGGAGCACCGGAAGATGCGCGGGAACAGCAAAGACCCGCGCCAGCAACTCCCCGGGCCCTGCAGGCGGCGGTGGCGCTCATCCTGCTGGCCGCGGCGGTGGCCATCGTGACGATCGTCCTGAGGAACCGGCGGATGACCCTGCGCTCGGCGCTGGAGAAGGCGGGGATCCCCATCGAGGAGGACGTGCCCGGGGCGGGCGGGGCTGCTCCCGCGGCAGTGCCTCCGCTGGACCCTGACCTGGTGGGACCCGCTCCGGGCGCGCCGGGCGCGCCGCCCGCTGCGCCTGCGGAGCCGGCCGCCGCGCCCTCCGGGCCCAAACTGGTGGGAATGGCGGGGAAGTACGCGGGCGCCGTGTTTCCGGTGAAGGCCGACCCGTCTGTCATCGGCCGGGAGATGACCTGCGACATCGCCCTGACGGACGATGCGACAGCCTCGCGCCGGCACGCCACCATCTCCCGTTCGGCGGATGGATTCATCATCCGCGACGAAGGGAGCTCCAACGGGACACTGGTCAACGGGCTCAGGATCACCGAACAACCGCTGAAGGACGGCGACGAAGTGCAGATCGGCTCGACACGATTCCGCTTCGAAGCCTGAGCGCGCCGATGGTCTCTCTGGTCAAACTGACCCGCAACCTGATCGGGGGGGTGGCAGGCGCCATCGCCGGCTGGATCATCGTGGAGCCCTGGCCGTGGCTGACGACCGATCCCAGTCCCGGCAATCCCGATCCTCCCGTCTCGATGGCGGCCACGGCTGTGCTGGGGCTGATCGTGGGCGGCGCGATGGGGGCCGGGCTCGGAGCGGCCGAGGGGGTGAACTCCGGGTCGCAGAAGCAGCTGGCGCGGTCGCTTGCCATCGGTCTGCTGGTGGGCCTGGCCGGAGGTCTGGTGGGGATCTATTTCGGGCAGCTGTTCTACGGGGCGGTCAGCCCCGGGACCCGCGGAGAAATGACCGGCCTGCTCGACTTTCTGCGCCAGATCGTGGCGCGGACCGTAGGCTGGGCGATCTGGGGGCTGCTGATCGGAACGGCGCAGGGCATCGCCACAGGCTCCGCCCGGCGTATCTGGCTGGGGGCGATCGGGGGAGTGCTGGGAGGAGCGGCCGGAGGGTTCGTGTTCGACCTTCTGGCGGTGCTCTCGGCCGGGCTGATGACCGGGGAAGCGCTCAGGCTTCTGGGCTTCGTGGCCATTGGCGCGGGTACCGGGTTCTTCTCCTCGCTGGCGCAGGAGATGTTCAAACAGGCGTGGGTCCGCGTTCTGGTGGGCCGCGGCGAGGGCCGCGAGTTCCAGATCGCCAAGGCCGAGACGGTGGTGGGCCGGGACGAGCTGGCGGACATCCCGCTGTTCGGGGATCCGCAGATCGCCAGGCGGCATCTGGTCATCCGGCAGGTGAACGGGCGCTACGAGGCGGCGGCGGCACAGCCGGGGCTCGCCTTCGCGGTGAACGGTCAGATGGTGGCGGCGTGTCCGCTGAAGGATGGCGACATCATCGCGGTGGGATCGCGCCAGCTCGAGTTTCACGAGCGCGCGAGCCGGGCCCCGGCGGGGGTGACCCCGGGAGCGATGCCGCCACACAGGCCCGGTCAGCCGGCTCGGCGCACCGTCCCCCCGGTGGACGTTCCTCCGGGGGTATGCCCCTTCTGCGGACAATCCAGAGACGCATCCGGGACCTGCGCCTGCACCGTGGGCGCGCCCTCGCCCGTGCAGGCCGCGGAACAGACTGCCGCCCCCGGCGCGGGGGTGCCCACGCAGATGATGGGGACGCCCGGGAGCTGGACGCTGCAGGTCGTGGCGGGACCGCTTGCGGGACGCAGTCTGACGCTGTCGGAGGGACAGAGGGTGACCGCGGGCCGTTCGCCGGATGTGGAACTCGCCCTGGAGGGAGATTCGTTCGCCTCGCGCCGCCACGCAGTCTTTTCCGTTCAGGGGGGATACGCCGTGGTGGAAGACCTGGGCAGCACGAACGGCACCCTGGTGAACGGCGCCCGCGTGACCCGCCAGACACTGTCAAAGGGAGACACGGTCGTCATCGGGCAGACCCAGATCCGCGTGATGTAAGCACGGGACAGGAGCAACACCATGGACAGGACACAGCAGTTTGGAGCGGACCCGGACCGCACCCGGGCCATCCAGCCGGATCCGGCGCTGACCCAGGCGATGGGCGCGGACCCCGGCCGCACGCAGATGGCGGGGATGGACGCAGGGTCGGTGCAGCTGGAGGTGATCCCGGGAAACACGCACGCCCTGTCCACGCGGAACACGCGGGAGCACGTGCTGGTGCGGGCGCGGGCCGGGCAGATGGCCGCGGGACAGCGGATGCCGCTGAACATCTGCCTGCTTCTGGACCGGAGCGGCTCGATGGAAGGACAGCCGCTGGAGTTCGCGAAGCAGGCGATGTACTACGTGGTGGACCTGCTGCAGCCGGCGGACGTGCTGTCCATCGTGACCTTCGAGGACACGGTGGAGGTGCTGATGCCGGCGCGGAGGGTGGTGAACAAGGACCTCATCAAGCAGCATATCGCGCGGATCCAGCCGGGCAACACCACGAACCTGTACGACGGGTTCGTGGCGGCCTGCAGCCAGGTGGCGTCCGTCCCGCCGGGATACATCAACCGGGTGCTCCTGCTGACGGACGGCGAGCCGACGGCCGGGCTGACGGATTTTCAGTCCATCGTGGCGCAGGTCGCGGAGCAGAAGAGCCGCGGAATCACTCTGACTGCGCTGGGCTTCGGACCCGAGTACAACGAAGAGCTTCTGGCCGGGATGGCCAAGCGCTCCGGCGGCAACTACTATTACATCCCCCGCCCGGAGATGTTGCCGGAGGTGTTCCGCAGAGAGATGGACGCTCTGATGTCCGTGGTGGCGCGCAACCTCCGGCTGACCTTCCGGCTTCCCCGCTGGACCCAGGTGCGGCAGGTCTACGGCAAACTCCCGGTCTGGGGGGACCGGCGGGTGGACGTCACCCTGGCGGACCTCGAGCGAGGGGCGGCGGTATCCGCTCTGGCGGAGCTGGAGCTGGGGAACCGGCCGGCCGGCACCTACAGGGTGGCTCAGGTGGAACTGGTCTACGATGACGCCGTCAGCGGGCGGGAGGAGCGCCGGAGCGCCGATGTGGTGCTGGAGTTCACGGCGGACGAGGGACCCGTCAGGGCGGGACGCAACCCGGCGGTGGACCAGGAGCTGGAGGTGGCGCTTGCGTCCCGGAACCTGGAGCAGACGGTGATGGGGATGCGCACCCAGGCCATCAGCGCCACCGCCGCTGTCGCGGAGCTGGAGAAGACGCAGGCGCTCCTTGCGGCGCAGGGAAGGACCCGGGAGGCGGCCCAGCTTCAGGAAGCCATCGAAGCCGCCCGGGCCGGAGAAGACCTGCAGAAGACTCTGGTGGGCACCATCCTGAATCTGGAACAGGGCAAGACGCGTCCGGGAGATTAGGGGGAGAATGCCGATGCAGGACCAGGAACGGACGATACTGGCGGGCGATGCGGACGGGACGGGCCGGACGCAGGCGCTTCCCCGCGCGGACGCGACGCAGATGGGGACGCCGGTGGAGTGCCCGGTCTGCCGCTCGCGCAACGTCCCGGGCGACCTTTACTGCTGGGACTGCGGCTTTCTGCTTACGGGGACTCCGGGAGAGGCGATCGCCCCACCCTCCGGCCCAGTGGCTTGGCTGGTGGACGGGCGCACCGGCCGCAAGTTCGCGCTGCAGGGGGGCATCAACACGGTGGGGAGGCTGGACACGGACGTCCTGCTGAGCGACCCGAGCGTGAGCCGGCGCCACGCCACCATCGAGGTGCGCGGCTCGGATGCGGTGGTGACGGACTGCGGGAGCACCAATGGCACCCTGGTGGGGGGCAGGCGTCTGGGTGAGGGAGAGCAGGCGGTTATCACGGCTGGCCAGGAGGTCCGTTTCGGAAACTGCGCGCTGACGTTCGAGATGGAAGCTGCCGCCGCGGAAGCATCTCCCGCCGCGGAGACGGGTGTCCCGGTAGGCACGCCGGAGCCGGCGGAAGAGGCGGGCGAGGACGCCGTGCCCGGACAGCCGGAGGGCGAAGCCGGTCTGGACGAGCGCGGCACGGAAGAGCCCCCGGAAGAGGCGCAGGTCGATGCCGGAGAAGCCTCCGGCGCGCAAGGGACCGGGGTTCTGAGGGTCCGCGAGACCGGTGAGGAGTTCCGCGTCGGTCCTGACGGGGCAAGCATCGGGCGGCGCGCGGACAACGACATCGTCCTGTCCGACGCCTACGTCTCGGGGCGGCACGCCATCATCGCGTTTCAGGATGGAGCGTTCCATCTGACCGATGCCGGGAGCACCAACGGCACCCTGGTGGACGGAAGCAGGCTGGAACCCAACGTCCCGGTGCGGCTCAGAGGAGGCGAGGAGATCCGGATGGGCCAGCTGACTCTCGAGTTCTCGCTGGAGGGCGGCGGCTGATGGCTGACGAGACGGAGATCACGGCCCGGTTCTCCCGGCAGGAGCTGGAGTCCGGCTGGAAGGAGGGCGGCGCTCCGGCGCGCAGCTTCGCGCGTCTGTTCCTGGGAGCGAGGACCGACCTGGGGCGCGTGCGGGAGAACAACGAGGACAAGTTCGAGTTCTTCCTTCCAGCCGATCCGCGCACGCTTGCGTGGCGGGGCGTCGTCCTTGCGGTGTCGGACGGGATGGGCGGGCACGCGGCCGGACAGATCGCGAGCGAGCTCGCCCTGAAGACGTTCATCGAGCGCTATTACGCCTCCGGGAGGGCCCCCGTGGAGAAGGCGCTCCGGGATGCGGTGGCCGCGGCGAATCAGGCGGTCCATCTGGCCGCGTCCGTCGAGGGGCGCCAGGGGATGGGCTGCACCCTGACGGCAGCCTGCATCCGGGGCGGGGAGCTGCGCATCGCCCACGTCGGCGACTCGAGGCTTTATCTTCTGCGGGACGGGCAGCTCAGGCAGCTGACGGACGATCACTCCTGGGTGGGCGAGCAGGTGCGCCGGGGAGCGCTGACGGAGGAAGAGGCGGAGCTTTCGCCTTTCCGCAATGTCATCACACGGGCCATTGGAACCGCGCCAACCGTCGAACCGGACATACTGACAGAGGAGATCCGCCCCGGGGACACGCTGCTGCTCTGCTCGGACGGGCTGAGCGGGGTCGTCTCGCGGGAAGAGATCGAGGCGGCCGCGGCGCAGGCCGGCCCTTCCGAGGCTTGCGCGCAGCTGGTGAGGATGGCGCTCGACGCCGGCGGTCCGGACAACGTGACGGTGCTCATCGCACGCGTGGAGAGCATCGAGCCCCTGCCGGAAGAGGCTTTCCAGGAAGCGGACGAAGCCCCGGCGGCCCCTGCGGACGATGCCGCAGCTTCTCCGGAAGACAGCGGTGCGGATGCACCGCGGCGCCGCAAAGGCCTGCTGGGAAGCCTGTTCCACCGGGAGTGACGGCGCCCGGAAACAAATCCTCGCCCGTTCACTGTCAGTCAGGGTGACGGAACAGGCTCCCGGTCTTTAGCGGCGGAAAAGCATTGCCCCGGTCCACGAACACGCTCGGAAGATACCAGATCATCCGCGAGATCGCGCGGTCGAACGACATCGTCTACGAGGCGATCGACCCATCCATCGGCCGCAGGGTGGCCCTCAAGGAGCTCCAGCTTCCGGCGAACCTTGTGGGAGGGGCCCGCAGGGAGCGGGTCGAGCGGTTCTACCGGGAGGCCAAGGCGGCGGGCTCTCTCACCCACCCCAACATCGTGACCATCTACGAGGTGGGAGAGGAAGCGGGGCGCCACTTCATCGCGATGGAATTCCTGGAGGGGCAGAACCTCCAGGAGGCGCTGGAGATCCGGGGCGCGCTTCCGGCGAAGGAGGCCGTGGACATCGCACGGCAGGTGCTGGAAGCACTCGACTACGCGCACTCGAAGGGCATCATCCACCGCGATATCAAGCCGGCAAACATCCAGCTTCTCCCGGGAGGACGGGTTAAGCTGACGGACTTCGGCATCGCCCGGATCATGCACGAGCCCTCCATCACGGCGAGCGGCCAGATCTTCGGCACTCCCTCGTACATGTCGCCCGAGCAGATCGCGGGCAAAGACATCGATCCCCGCTCGGACCTTTTCTCGATGGGGGTGGTGCTTTACGAGGCGCTCACGGGACAGAAGCCGTTCACAGGCGACAGCGTGGTGACGATCACGTACAACATCATGAACACCCCGGCTCCAGAGCCGCGGGGAGTGCCGGAAGGGCTGGCGGCGGTCGTGCGGAAGGCGCTGGAGAAGGATCCGGCACGGCGGTTCCAGAGCGCGCGGGAGTTCCTCGATGCGCTGTCGCAGGACTGGACGGCGCCGCAACCCTCGCCGGGCAGCATGACGCCGCCGGTCTTCCTGCCGCCCGGAGGCACGGGGCCTCTGCCTCCGCCCGCTCCCGTGCCGCCCGGAGCGCCTCCGCAGACCACGCTGCCGCCGTCGCCGGCGCCGTCCTCCGGCTGGCCCGTGCCGGACTCCGGCTCCCCTCCCCTGCCTCCGCTTCCGCCGCTGCCTCAACAGCCGCGAGGACCTCTGCTGACACCCGCCCGGAGATCCGCGCTGGTGACGCTGTTTTTCGCGCTCCTGCTGGGAGCGGCGCTGCTGGCGGCGGTGCTTGGCGTGAATGCGGCCTGGCACCGCTACCAGCAGCGGCAGAACGACGCGCGCGCAGCCTCGCTGATCAGCGACGGCTTCGAGCAGCTCAAGACCGGGAACTATGCCGCGGCCATCCCGCGGCTGGAGGAAGCGCTGCAGATGGACCTGAGCCCGGCCACGCGGGCCTCGGTGAAAAACGGGCTTGCGGCGGCGTATCGCGGGCTGGGAGCGTCGATGCTCAACATCAACCGGCTCCGGGAGGCGGAGGATGCATTCCAGAAATCGCTGGAGCACGCGCCGGACTCCGGTGACACGCTTTATCTGCTCGGGGAGACGCACTTCCGGATGGGCGCGCTCGATGCGGCGGCGAAGGACTGGGAGGAGGCCGTCAGCCGGGATCGCGACTCGAAAGGCGGGCAGGCTGCCCTCGGGCGCCTCCAGCAGCTTTACTGGGAGCTGGGGATGAGAAGCTATCGAGCGGGCGACACGGGCGCGGCTGTCGGGCTGTGGCGCGAGGTGGTCAGGCTGGATGCGAACACCCCGCTCGGCAAGGCGGCCCAGGATGCCATCACAACAGTGCTGATGACGGAAGGACGTTAGCGAGGCCGGGCAGGTATCAGGTATTTTTACCTGAATTTGAGCGAAACGCCGGTCGCAGGGTTGTCTTGCCGTCACCGAAGTGCTACTGTACTGTCGCGAAGTGCGGTCGACTGCCCCTGCGCGGGACAGCCGATGCTGAGGTGGGGGGAGGAAGAGCATCCTCCCGGGAAAGGAGAGACGGTTCATGAAGCTGATGCGACTAGCCTTCGTTTGCGCGGCAGCGGCGCTTCTGGTGGTGTCTGCCTCGCACGCGCAGATCATCTTCGGTCCGAACCTTCTGCAGAACAACTCGTTCGAGGAGGACACGTTCGGAATCCCCAACTACGTTCCGGGGTGGGATCTGGTGCCGGTGCCGGGAGGCGGCGTTGACTTCCCGACCGGCGGCGAGCCGAGGGACGGCGCGAAGGCGTTCCGGTTCATTACGGGTTATTACACGGATGACCGCCCGGACGGCTCGCTCTCGCAGACCATCGCCCTGGCCCCGGACTTCTACTACTTCAACTTCTCCGGCTGGGTCAAGCGCTACGTTCTGGGCGACGGCTTCGCCCTGAAACCGGACGCGGGCTTCGTGACGGTCCAGCTGAAGGCGGACGGAAACAACGTGATGTCCTGGACCTACCGGTCGGACGACAAATGGAACTTCTTCTGGTTCGTCACGCCGCAGCAGGTGCAGGTGCAAAGCAGCGTCACCGTCAACATCCTGTGGGGGACGAAACCCGGCGAGGGCTTCAAGTCGTTCGACGTGGTGCTGGCGGATGGAATGGGCCTGCAGGCCGCCAAGGTCGTGCCGGAGCCGGCCTCCCTTCTCGCTCTGGGAGCGGGTGTCCTGACGCTTGCGGCACGGCGCCGCAAAGTGTGACGGAGGCTGAACTCAAAGAGAAAAGGGAGTTTCACCGCAGACTCACTGTGTGATTTCAGAAGGAGCGCCCCGGTGGACGCTCCTCTTTTTTCCGCAGGCTCCGACGGAAGCCTGCGGAGAAGGACCGGCAGCCCGGACCGTCCGGCAGCCTGCGCAGTGTGCCCGGACGATCCGGCAGGTGCGGGCTTCGCCGCCTGCGGGAAGCCCGCCCGAAGCAAGACGAAGAAAGGACGGCAGAACCGTGAAGCTGCTGAGGCTGACTTTCCTGGTGGTTCTGGCGGCGGCCGCGGCAACCGCCGGCGCGCAGAACCTGGTAGTTAACGGAGACTTCGAAGGCGGCTGGGGGCCGCCTCAGGCTCCCTGCGAGGGGCTGGTGGGAAACACGACCTACAGCTGCTGCGTGGCCGCGGGATGGAAGGCCTGGTCTGTCCCGCTCGGTCCGATGGGAGGGTCCCCCATCCCGGGTCATCCCACGTTCACCGAGATGCCCGGAGGGAACTGCACGGCCGATCCCGGCAACAACTACCAGCGGATCGCCGGAGGCGAGAAATGCCCGGGCGGACAGTGCGGAGGATATAACTGCCGGGGCGGGATCGTCCAGGCCATCCCGACCCAGCCAGGCGTGGAGTACGACCTGGACCTGATCGTCAAATTCCTGAGCACCCGCGGCCCCTACCCCTTCCCGCGGCAGTCCTACTGGTACATCGGTATTGACACCACCGGGCAGACGGACGATCCGCTGGCGCCCACCGTATCCTGGACGCCGGAATACCCGGTGCCGCAGGGCGGCTATGCGACGCTGCTCCCGTGGGAAGGCGTCTGGAACAGGCACCATCGCCGCTTCGCGGCGACCGGGACACAGACCAGCGTCTGGTTCATGCTGCTGGTGCCTGAGGACGGCCGGGGCTATCTCGACCTGGACAACATCTCGGTGACCCCCGCCACCCAGCCGCTGATCACCATCACCGGCGGGCCCACGTATACCCGTCTGGGGGATCGCAGCTACCGCATCGAATGGACCACGGACGTGCCTTCCGACTCGCGTGTGGAGTACGGGAAGTCGGCGCCCGCTTCGGACGAAGGGCTGTCCTACGAGACCTTCAAGTATGACGGCACCCTGACGACCAGCCACAGTGTAGTATTGAACGGGCTGGACATCGACTCCCGGTATCATTTCCGGGTGGTCAGCGCGGCTCCCGGATACAGGACCGCCTACTCGTTCGACGATACGTTCGTGACTCCCGGACCGGCGCAGCCGCTGTTCAAGAACGGCGGCTTCGAGGATGTGGACGCCGAAGGCAACCACACGCTGTATCCCTGGGTCACGTTCGGGAACATCGGGCAGGGGCTGGTGGGGCCTTACCCGAAGACCGGGCCCACCGGCTGGTTCTTCGACTTCCGGGCCAACGAGGGCAGCTATTTCTTCGGGTTCGGGACGAACTACGGTCTGGTGGACGGAGGGGCTTACCAGCGCCTGCAGGCGGTCCCCGGCGGAAGTTACACGGTGGATTTCGACTACCGCACCCAGAACTGGGACTTCGACGTGATGACGCCCCCCATCGGCCGGGCTGCCTACGACGACATTCAGGTCTGGGTGGGGATCGACCCCACCGGAGGGGTGGACTGGCGCTCGCCCGACGTGGTGTGGGCCAAGCGGTGGACCACCGGCTATGATTTCATCAGCCGTCCGCCCGTCCCCGGGCGGTGGTCGCCTCCGGCCCTGCCTCTGGGAACGGTGTCCGCGACCGCCCAGGGCGACCGGATCACGGTCTTCATCCGCTACTTCAACAAGTGGCCGTGGGTGTGGAGCATCGCCGCGGTGGACAACCTGCGCCTGAGCGGTCCTCCGCTGCCGCCGGCTCAGGTGCAGACCATCGGCCAGGCCCGGGACCTCGGCCAGTTCGCGTATGTGGAGACCGTGAACCCGTGCGTCGTGACACTGGTCCCCCTCGACGAGAGCGGGTTCTTCTACATGCAGGACCTGGACGGAACGGCAGGCATCCGGGTCAATGCCAGCGACCCGGTGACCGTGGGAGAGCTGGTCAAGGTCCGCGGGACGGTGGACGTGAACGCGAAGGGCGAGATGGTGATCCGCGACGCGACCGTGATGCTGGTGAGCGGCACAGCGGAACCGAAGATCCGCACCGTGAAAAACCGTGACGCGGGAGGCAAGGGCTACTCCGGCCAGACCGCGGGCCTGTCCAATCAGGGCCTGCTGATGAGGGTGTTCGGCAGGGTGACCTACGTCAACTACTTCGACGGCTATTTCCTGCTGGACGACGGCTCCGGCGTGGAGTCCGGCGAGACTGAGATCGACCCGAACACCGGCCAGCCGTACCGCGGCATCCGGGTGACGAAGATCGGCGGAGCGTTCCCGGTGCCGGGCGGTTACTATGCGGCGCGTGGCGTCGTGACGTCGGACATCGTGAGCGGCAGGAAGATCCGGGTGCTGCGCAGCCGCGACGGTCTCTTCCCGGACGATATCGTGCAGCTGGCTCCCTGAGCAGGCGGGGGACGGCGCGAAGCCGTTTGCGGGCGGGCCGGGGGCTTCGGCCTCCGGCCCGGACTTTTTGACGAAAAAGTCTGTATCGGGGCTGGAAGCCGTTTACAGCGGCGGGGCTTTATGGTATAAGCAGGGTAATCACAGACCCGACAACGCACAACGGCCTCCCGTTTCTGTCCGTAGATTGCTCATCCTTCTGCGTCACGATCGGAATCCCGTTTCAGCTTCAGAGAGTATTCCTGCAGCTCGGTGCGTGGGGGAGGGATCTGTGAGAGAGTAGAGACTGCGCGAGCGTCGCCCGGAGGGCGGCAGCCGCGCCAGGTGCGGGACCGGTGATTCCCGAAACGAACGAAGAAGGACAGGCAATTGGCGACGAAGTCCCTGTACGTGGGCAACATGCCCTACAACACGACGGAGAGCGAGCTGCGCGAGCTTTTCGAGCCGCACGGGCCGATCGAGAGCATCCGCGTCATCCAGGACAAGGGGTTCGCCTTTGTGGATCTGCCGGCTGAGAACGCCGCGGCGGCCATCGAGGCGACGAACGGACTGGAGCTGGGCGGACGCCCGCTGACCGTGAACGAGGCACGTCCCCGTCCGCCGAGGACCGGCGGCGGTGGAGGCGGCGGACGCGGCTACGGCGGCGGTGGGGGATACGGCGGCGGACGCGGCGGCGGAGGCCGCAACCGCTGGTAATCCCCTGACCCTCGAGCGGAATCGGAAAACAGCAGAGCCCGGAGGCCGGCGGCCTCCGGGCTCTGGCCATCCGGGCAGGCGTGCGGCGGAGGGGAAGCACTCCGGCCCTTGGCCACCTTCGTCCGACCTTTTTACTTCAATGGAGAAGGGACCAGCAGCCGCCACCTCCCCCCTGCAAGGCAGAACCGATCTTCCTCACGCTGCCCATCAACACTGTAGGGACGGGGCGAGGGCGGCTGACATCCGGACCCGAAACAGCTCCGCCAGCGCATCGTCCCCCGGAGAGCGGATTTCGGACGATTCTGTGGAATGCAACCATAGAGAGCCCGTTCGAGCGGTTGAGAGGCGGCCAGGGCGGGCCACACCGCAGCCGGATGTTCACGGTCGGGAAGGCTCGTTTCCTGCGGACAGGCTCAAGCGCCGGGGCGGTCCGGCCGAAGATGCTGATGGGAACCGCCGCGGGTCGAGATCCCGTAGATTCTTCCGGACTGCGCGGGCCGGGGGAGGCCCGAGCCCCCGCGCCGCGACGCCGCCCCGCGCGGGACGGGGCCCGGCTTGACAGGAGGAGAGGCATCTGTTAGGTTTGAGAGAGACACCGGATGTGCGCGTCGCGGGTCCTGTTTGCGCCCGGCAGGACGGGACGGGCTAGCGGCGTGTTCCTCTCTCGACAGCGGCGGGAGGTGGTACGATTCGCTCCCCGAGCGCGCGCGAGATGCCCCGGCCCTCCCGCTCCTCCAGGCAGCCTGGTGAAAGCGTGCGCATCGCTCCCGGCGGGCCCGGGACAGGCCCGTCGCTGATTCCAAAGCACCCGTCAGGGTGGCTGGTGAGAAAAACGGCAAGGGGTTATGGAGCCCGGTCTTTATTCATCGATGGATTCTCCCGTTACGGTCCGTGACGTGATCGGGGTCGTCTGGCGGCGGCTCTGGGTGATCGTTCTGGTCACCGGGGCGGCGCTGGGCACCGCGGCTTACGTCTCCTTCACCACTCCTCCACGCTGGCGGGCGGAAGCCCAGGTCATCCTGGTGCAGCGGACTCCGGCCGTGCTGCTTCCGGACCAGAGCAGCCCCCGCGACCTGCGCGAGACCATAAGTACTCAGGTGGCGATGCTGCGCAGCTACGCCATGGCCATCCGCACCATCAACTACCTGAAGAACAAAGTTCTGGAAGGCGCCATCTCTGAGGAGATGCTTCGCGACCTGGACCCGGAGAAACTGGTAAAGAATCTGGAGGTCGCGGCTCCCGAAGGGACCGACATCGTCCAGATCCGGGTGGCGGCCGACTCGCGGGCCAAAGCCGAGACGATTGCAAACGCAATCTGCGAGGCGTTCGTGGAGTGGAAACGCGAGGTGGCGCAGCAGAGCGCGGCGGACACGGTGGACACACTTGAAGAGCGGGTCGCCACGGCGCGCGCCCGTCTGGCGGAAGCCGAGCGGAAGGTGCAGGAGTTCAAGCGAACGAACCGGCTGGTGGACGTCAGTGCGGAGACGCAGGCGGCCGTTGAGCAGTATCTGAAGTACGACGCGGAAGTGGTGCAGGCTCAGCAGGAGGTCTCCGTGCAGGAGGCCAGGGTGGCCGAGCTGAGCCGCCGCCTGCGCACCGCAAACCAGGCCATCGAGCAGGGCACGGGGGTGCGGGACGATGCGCTGGTGCTGGCGCTTCAGCAGCGGCTGAACGCTCTCGAGATAGAACGGGCCAACGCCGCACTCAGAATCCGTCCGGGATATCCCGGCACGGGGAGCCTGGAGGAGCTCGACGCACAGATTGCCGACGTGAAGAAGCGCCTGACGGCGGCGCTTCAGGGAACCCTGGACAACCGCCGCCCCTCGCTGGAGGGGCAGGCCAACCTCTCCCAGCAGCTGACAGCCGCCCAGCTGGATCTGCGCAACGCGCGTGCCCGGCTGGCCGCGGCGACCGCCGCCCGCAACCGCGCCCGCACCAGGACCGCTCAGGTCCCGGACACCACTCTGGAGTATGCCCGGCTGGCCCGGGAGGCGGAGCTGGCGCAAACTCTTTACACTACCCTGCAGCGCAACCTGAGCGCGGCGCGCCTGGACAAGGACTCGGCGAGCGGCAACGTGCAGATCTCGCAGTATGCCTTTGTGCCCGAGAAGCCGTTCGAGCCGAACCATCCGCGCAATCTGCTCTTCGGGCTGGCGGTGGGGCTGGCGCTGTCGTTCGCAGTGGTCCTGATCCTGGAGCAGGCAGACACCCGCGTGCGCTCCGTGGACGACGTCCGCGAGCTGGTGCCCGGCCCGGTGGTGGGGGCGCTTCCGCGCTGGTCTCAATCCGAACTGAAAGAGTTGATGGCCGGCGGCAGCGCTGCTCCGGTGGAGGAGGCGTACAGTCTGGCGCGCGTCAACCTGTCGCTGGCGCTCCGGCAGGCGGCCAATGGTGACGAGAGGCTGCCGAAAGTGGTGCTGGTGACCAGCGCCATGCCCGGTGAGGGCAAGTCGCTGACGGCGGCCCAGATGGCACGTTCGCTCGCAAGGGCGGGCAACAGGGTCATCCTGGTGGACGCTGACCTGAGGCGCCCGGCTCAGAACGAAATCTTCGGGACAGCGGAGCCTGTGGGGCTGGCGGACGTGATTCTTGGCCGGCTGTCTCTGGACGAGGCGCTGGTTGCGGGCGACACGGAGAACCTGACCCTCCTGCACAGCGGGACGCCGGACCGCAACCCGACGGACCTTTTCTCGATGCCATCGCTTCCGCGCATACTCGAAGAGCTAAGGAACATGGCGGATATGGTCATCGTGGACGCGCCGGCCTGCGCGGTGGTCGCTGATGCACTGCTTCTTGCGCCTCACGTGGACTGTATCATGCACGTCGTGAGCGCAGGAGTTGCTGAACGTCCTGTGGTTCGCGATGCGGCGGAGACGCTGGCGGCCGCCGGCCCGAAGCTGATGGTCTTCTTCGTGAACCGGGCCCCGAAGGACCAGTCCGCCGCCTACCTGCGCTACTACTATTACGGGGACGGGAGGAAGAAGCGCGTGGAGGAACACGCGCTCGTCGCTGCGGAAGAGGCCGCGCCTGCCGGGAAGGAGGACGCGTGATGAGAAGATTCGCCTGCAGAGCTCTTGCTCTCCTGATGATCTTCCAGACGCCCGGGGTGGCCGTCTCGCAGGAGGCGGCCGGCTCCGCGTATCTTCTGGCTCCTGATGACATTGTCTCGGTGACGGTTGTCAACTTCCCCAACCTCTCCACGCAGGCCACCGTGCTTCCGGACGGGACCATCTCCGTGCCGATCCTGGGCAGCGTGAAGGCCAGCGGGAAGACGACCGAAGAGCTGGCCCAGTATCTGGCGAAAGAGTGGGACCGGTTCGTGGTAAGGCCTTCGGTGACCGTTTCGGTGTACCAGAAGCGGAAGGCCACCGTGGTGGTCAACGGTTTCGCGGCAAAGCTGGGCACGCTGGAATACCGGCCCGGGATGCGGCTTTCCGACGCGCTGGCCGAGGTGGGCGGAGCGTCGCCGGCGGGAGACATCACGAAGGTCCGGGTGACGCGCCGCTCCGGGGAGTCGCAGACCTATGACATGACGGATTTCCCGCGCCTGGCGGGCACCGAGCGTGACGTTCTGCTGCAGGAGGGGGACATCATCTTCGTTCCCGAGCGGCGGACGCAGGTGAGCGTGATCGGCCAGGTACTGCGCCCCGGGAGCTACGATTACCGCGACGAGATGACCGTTCTGGACGCTCTCGGGCTGGCGGGGGGCGTGCTGGAAAGCGCGGATCTGAACGCGGCGACAATCGAGGAAGAGGGCGTGGAGCGAAAGCTGGATCTGGATGCCCTGCTTCGCCGGGGGGACATGTCCGTCAACGCCAAACTCAAGCCCGGCGCGCGCATAATGGTTCCGGAGTGGCAGAACCGCACCTACGTGTTCGGGGCGGTTGTCAAGCCCGGATTCTACCCCTACAAGCAGGGGGACCGCATTCTGGACGCTCTCAACGCCAGTGGAGTGGCCCAGAACGCCGAGATGCGGGAGGTGCGGGTCATCCGGGTGGACAAGGCCAAAGGCGAGGCGGTGGTGACCCGTTACAATCTCGAGGACTTTCTGAAGGATGGGAAGATGGAAGCGAACGCCATGCTCGCGGCGGGAGACGTGGTGTTCATCCCGGACAAGAAACGGGGCTTCCAGTGGCAGGACGCGTTCTCCGTCATGACGGGGATCGGCCTGATCGACCAGACCATCCGCATTCTGACGGGAAACAGGTACAGATACTGATGATGGAGTCGCGAGAAGGAGGTATGCCGCAGGACGCGGCCCGCAGCCTCGGGCAGCAGCTGGCCTCCGGCTGGGAATCGCTGAAGAAGGCCCCGCGGGGAGTGCTGCTTCTGACAGCAGTGCTCGTGGCACTTTATGCTCCGGTGGTGGCCGAGGCGGCCAAGATCTGGGTAACGGACGACAACCAGGCGCACGGAGTCTTCATCTTCCCCATCTCGCTTTTCCTGCTTTGGATGCTCCGGCGGGAGATCCGGGCCGCGAGACCGGAGCCGGCCCCGATCGGGATCTGGCTGCTGGGTTTCGGGCTGCTGATCCAGACGGCTGCGTGGCTTTTGGGGATCAAGTGGTTCCCGATGCTATCGCTCATCCCCGTGATCGCGGGAGCGGTGCTGGCGCTCCACGGGAAGAACCTGTGGCGGGTGGTGGCCTTTCCCGTCTGTTTCCTGTTCTTCGCAGCACCGCTGCCGGACATCGTCATCCTGCCGCTCAGCACGCAGGTCCAGAACCAGAGCACGACCGGGTCGGTCTTGTTCATGAGCAGCCTCGGGTATCCGCTGATCCAGACTGGCAACCGCATCGACACGCCCGCGATCTCCGTCGAGGTGGCGGAGGTGTGCAGCGGGTTCAAGAAGCTGACGGCGCTGGTGGCCTTCGCATTCCTGTATGGCTACGTTTTCAACGTGAGCCTCTGGAAGCGGGCCGTGCTGGTGCTGGCAGCCTACCCTATTGCGCTGGTTGCGAACATCATCCGGATCTGTGCGCTGATCTTCATCGGATCAGCGTGGGGGCAGCACGCGCTGGAGGGCGCGCATGACTGGGCGGAGCTTTCCGTGCTGGTCGTCTCGTTCGGGATGTTCGTACTTCTCGGGAGGATCCTTGGATGCAGAGAACTCAGATTCGCCTTGTAACCTGTATCGTGCTGGCGCTCGCGGCGCTGGTGGTGAACCGGGCCGTGGGACGCCTGACCTACGACAAGATGGAGGTACTGCCGGTCCACACGTTCCCCCGACAGGTGGGCGACTGGAGGTTCGTGCGGGAGCTGGAGCAGGACCCGGAGATCATGAAGCACCTGCCCAGTGCGGTCATCACGGACCGCATTTACGAGCGCGCCGACGGGCGGACTGTGAACCTGACCCTGCTGAGCGCGCGGGAGTATGTGGATTTTCACGACCCGTGGTTCTGTTTCAGGGGACAGGGCTACAAAATGAGCCCCAAGCAACGTGCCACGATGGCAGGTCAACCGCTGGACGAGATTGTCGCGGAAAAGGATGGATACCGTCTGCGGGCGGTGTACTGGTGGAAAGGGCGCGCGGCGGAGCGGCCAAAATACGCACCCGAGCAATGGAACCGCCTCCTGGCGTTGAAGGCCAAGCTGCAGGGAAGGCAGGAGGCGGCGCTGCAGGTGCGCATTGTGACGGTGGACGAGCCCGATGCCCGGGGCGTTCTGGAGGATTTCATCGCGGCGGCGCAACCGGCGCTGAAGAAGCTGGAGCCCAAAGACCAGTAAGATACGGGACTTCCCATCTAGAGGTAACGACTATTGGCGGTTGACGCAAAGGCAGCACAGGCGGAAACGCCTCATCTGAAGATCCGCCCTCCCGGCCGCTGGGCGGCGCTGAATCTGCGGGAGATCTGGAGCTACCGGGACCTGCTGATGACGCTCGCCTGGCGGGACGTGAAGCTGCGTTACCGGCAGACGGCGCTCGGGGCGATCTGGGTGGTGTTTCAGCCGCTGATGGCGGCCGGGATCTTCACGGTCATCTTCGGGCGCGTGGCCCAGCTGGGCGGAGGACCGATCCCTTACTTCGTGCTGTCTTTCGCCGGGATGATGGCTTGGGGACTGTTCAGCGGCACGCTGACCAAGAGCAGCATCTGTCTGGTGGGCAACGCGCATCTGGTCAGCAAGATCTACTTTCCGCGGCTCGTGCTACCGCTGTCGACAGTGTTCGGGGTGCTGATCGACTTCGGGGTCTCGCTGGGAATGATGGTGTTTCTGATGGCCACCTTCCGGCTGGTGCCGCCCGTGGAGGTCCTGCTTCTGCCGGTCTGGATGGCGCTTCTGCTGATGATCGCCCTGGGCGTCGGCTTCTTCGCGGCCGCCCTGACGGTGAGCTACCGCGACGTGCAGTACGTGCTTCCGGTGATGGTGCAGTTCCTGCTGTATGCTTCTCCGGTGGGTTACTCGCTGGAGAAGGCCACGGAGAAACTGCCGGCAAGCTTCCACTGGTTCTTCCTTGCGAACCCCCTGTCCGGCCTGCTGGAGGCGTTCCGGTGGTCGCTTCTGGGGACGGCCGCCCCGCCGCCGGGGCTGCTGGCATACTCGGCTGTGTTTGCCTTCGCTGTTTTCCTGCTGGGAGCGTTCGCGTTCCGCCGCATGGAGCGCAACTTCGCGGACGTGATCTGAGACGCGCGGGCCGCAGGATGAAAGCCCCCACCCTCACGCTTTCCCGTCGAGGGAGAGGGAAGCGGGTCCCGATGGAGAGGAAGGCAGACTGCAGAGGGGGCGGCTCCTCCTCTAGCCGGCGGCAGGAGGGCAGGATCAGGGGGATACGGGAGACGGAAGGGAAGAACCGGTAACGGAAGCATGACAGCAAACT